>Ga0265338_10002692_pt1 | contig 26111 bp, 22 predicted proteins | sample 42126metaG_FD_193579 | JGI IMG/M metagenome (GOLD analysis project Ga0265338, IMG submission 193579) | Rhizosphere microbial communities from Carex aquatilis grown in University of Washington, Seatle, WA, United States - 4-21-26 metaG | ecosystem: Host-associated > Plants > Roots > Rhizosphere...
TTGTCATTGACTGCCGGCGCGGGTGCGGGCATCGGAACCTCAGGGAGCGCCGGGTGAACGGTATTCGCCGATTCGGGAATTGGCGCATAGGTTGGCGTCGAAGCAGTCGGGAGCGCCGGGTTTTCCGGCAGTGTCGCGCGAACCGTGTTGGACGTCGTGGGAATCGGCGCGAACGTCGGCGCTGGGGTGGTCACGGGCGCCGGGGCGGCGTTGTAATTCGGCTGGGCCGGTGGGGCTGTGACCACGGCGGGAGGGGCCGTTTTCTTCGGCTTTTCCGGCGGGGCAGGTATTGCAACCGGTTCAGACTCTGTCTCGCGCATTTTCTGGTGCAAGGCTTCGCTGAGATTGTCGTTTGCGGCGTTATTCGTTGAACGCACAGACACGGCCGGTGCGGGCGCGGCTGGTTCCGTGACAGTGATATTTTGTTGAACCGGCGGGGCTATGACCACGGCGGGAGGGGCCGTTTTCTTCGGCTTTTCCGGCGGTGCAGGTATCGCAACCGGTTCAGATTCTGTCTCGCGCATCTTCTGGTGCAAGGCTTCACTGAGCTTGTCGTTGGCGGCGTTATTCGTTGGACGCGCGGACACAGCCGGAGGCGTCGGCTTGGGGCTGGGCTGCGGGTTCGCCACGGCGGGCGGAACTGACGGTGCGGGAGGTGTTTGAGCGTCGGTCTGCTTCATCTTATCTTCCAATGCCTGGCGCGCGCGAATTTGCGCTTCATTGTCAGCGGCATGAGCCAAGGTCGGAGTGAGGAAGGCGGCGACCGCGCAGGTCATCAGGAGATGTCGTGAAATCTGCATGGAAAGCTTAATTACGATAAAAATTGCCTGATGGCAACAGCTTTTGAGTCCGCGAGCCGTCGCCAGATGTACGGAAGCGGGTAGAAGAAGATCGAACGTAACATCATGGCGCGAACTTCGCGGCGGTTTATTTTAATGCGTTGCCGGGGGTCCAGGACGTTGCCGGTGCGCAGCCGCGCAATGGTTTGCAGGCCGATGAGGATGGGCCACGCGCACGCGAGCCGCACGCGCATCTGGCTGATTGGAATCAGGTTCGTGTAGCGCCATCCGGCGGCCAGGTGCGATTCGGTGAGGTCGAGGTATTGATTATAGAGCGGGCGAAATTTTGGTTCGATCTCGGGCCGCAACAGGTCTTCGGGGGCCAGGCCAATGGCGGAAAGTCTTGCCGAGGGAATGTAACAGCGGCTTTTCGCAAGGTCCGCGGGCATGTCCCGCAAAATGTTGAAGAGCTGAAGCCCTTTGCCGAATCGCACGCCGAGTTGTTCGAACGATGGCGCGCTGGTAGCGGCGGTGGAGAATTGGTGCGCAAGGCAAACGCGGGTCCAGAATTGTCCGACGCAACCAGCCACACGAAACGTGTAATCATCCAGTTCGGCGTCGGTTTGCAGCGCGATCAGTTTGCCGGGCGCGGGATTTCCGAAACGTTTTAAATCGAGTTCCTGGCCGCCGGTGATGACGTCCAGGACTTCGCAGATGAGTTTTTGGTCGAGTTCGGATTGGGCCTGTAAGAGCGCGAGGCTGGCTTCGCATTTCTCAAGCAGAACGCGTTCAGCGGGCAGGCCTTGTTGTTGGGCGAGTCGGCCGAAATCGAGCGGGGCGGCACTCCTGCCGAGGATGCGTTCGCGCAGGGCTTGGAGCGCTTCCAGACGCTGCTCGACGCCGACGATTTCGGTGTCCGCGATGGTATCCGTGGTGCGCGCCAGCAAGTAGGCGAGGCCGATTTGCGGGCGGATGGGCTTCGGGAGGACGCGGAGCGTGAGATAAAACGAGCGCGAAACTCCCTCCAATAAATCGGTCAGCAATTCATTGTGCTCGCGCGCCATTCGGGAATGAAACACGGATTGCCGGCGGATGTCTAGTGGCACGGGTATCGTGGCCAGGGCTGATGCCCTAAAACGGGTAGGGACGGCGCGCTGCGCCGTTTGAGCGTGCTGAGGCTCGCCAGGAGTTTCACCCCACCGAAGCGGTCCGTTACCAAAATTCAGCACAACATTTCGCTTTTCAGAAAATGTGTGTATTTTAAGCGGCAATGTTCCAGGCCGAAGTCGATCCATCGAAAAATCTGTTGAAGTTGTCGTTCTCGCAACGCGTGACGCCCGACGAAACGCGCCGTTGGAGCGAGAGATTGCCGGAGCTGCTGCGCGAGTTGCGGCCCGGTTTCAAAATGCTGAACGATTTCAGCGGCGTGGAATCGATGGATTTTGCCTGCGCGCCGGACATCGAAACGGCGATGGACCTGTGCGATAAGGCGGGCGTCGTGAAGGTGGTGAGGGTCATCACCCATCCGCGACAGGACATTGGCCTCAGCATCATGTCTCTCTTTCATTATCGCCGCTGCATCGCGATAGTGACGTGTGAGACCTTGGAAGAAGGGTGGAAAGCGCTGGATGATTAGTGGCCCGGGCGTTTCGCCGGTGAGATTCGAAACCGGGTGCGGGTGGCCACAAAGCCGTTCAAACGGCTGAGTTCCGTTACTCGGCTTGACCACCGGCTGAAGCCGCGGTGTTAATGAGAACAGTATTTTGATGCCTTGGCCGACACCGCCGCCTTTCCAGTCTGGACATCGGCTCGGTTTTTCCGTACGGAGAAGACTCAAACGCATGGCTACAAATCCTTCCGCCGATCGCTGGCCGCGGCAAATCAAATACATCGTCGGCAACGAAGCCTGCGAACGGTTCAGCTATTACGGCATGAGGAGCATCCTCGCCGGCTACATCACCGGCAAGGTCCTCGAAGGCGGTCTCGGCCAAACTGCCGACGTTTCCACCGAGATCATCCACCTGTTCGTCACGATCAATTATATCATGCCGCTTTTCGGCGCGTGGCTCTCGGACAAAATTGTCGGGCGCTATCACACGATCCTTTGGGTCTCGCTCTTTTATTGCGCGGGTCACGGGGTGCTGGCCTGCAGCGATTTCGCGGGCGGAGTCCATGGCAAAATGATGTGCCTGTTCATTGGCCTGATGCTTATTGCGTTTGGTTCGGGCGGGATAAAGCCCTGCGTGTCGGCCTTCGTGGGTGACCAGTTTACGCCCGAACAAGGGCACCTGCTGCAAAAGGCTTACGGTGCATTTTATTGGTCCATCAACCTTGGCTCGTTTTTTTCCTTTCTCGTCATTCCCTGGGTTAAAGATCATCACGGCTACAGCCCCGCCTTCGCCGTCCCTGGCGTTTTGATGGCCATCGCAACATTTGTCTTCTGGCTGGGAAGAAAAAAATACGTTCGCGTTCCGACGAATCGCGAAACGAAGAACGCCGGTTTCTTCGAAGTTTTCTGGCACGCGCTCACCAGCAAACGACCTGCGGGCCAGTCGTTTTGGGACGCAGCGCGCCTCCGTTTCAGCGAACAGGAAGTCGATGCCGCAAAATCCGTCGGGCCGATTCTAGGTTTGTTTGCGTTGATACCACCGTTTTGGTCCTTGTTCGATCAGACGAATTCGACGTGGGTTTTGCAGGGCAAGCAAATGATACCCGTCCACATTCTTGGTCTAAGAGTGGGCGAGGAGGAAATGCAATCGATGAATCCTTTGCTCGTAATGATCCTGGTGCCCGTGCTGACCCTCATGGTTTACCCGATCCTGGGCCGATTCGCATCGCCACTGCGCCGCATGTCCCTGGGAATGTTCCTGGGCGCGAGCTCGTTCCTGGTGGTTGCGTGGCTGCAAACGCAGGTCGATGCCGGACACGAGATGAGCATCCTGTGGCAGACAATTCCATACCTGATTCTCACCACCGCCGAAGTGCTGGTATCCACGACGGGACTTGAATTTGCCTTCCGCGAGGCCGCGCCCGAGATGAAAAGCCTGATCATGAGTTTCTGGCTGCTGACCGTCGCGGTTGGCGACTTGCTGGTCGCGGTGGTTACAAAAATATTTTCAACTCCCGGCAATGGAGCCGGCTCCATCAGCGCGCCCCGGTTCGTAATGTATGCCGGGCTGACCTTCGCGGTCGCCATCCTTTTCAGCCTTGCTACCATCCCCTACCGTTACCGGGATAAATCAGCCGCCGAAGGCAAGTAAACGCTGAATTCATTTCACCGTGAGACGCAATTAGCCTACTCGACCCCCGACGGCGGGGAGGTTTACTTGCAGCAACTTGGTGGGGCGAGCGTCGCGAGCCGCTTCTTACGGATTACGCATGCCGAGGCTCGCCGGGAGGCTCGCCACACCAATTTTGCCCGCTGCCAAAACTCCCGGTTGCTTTTTTCGAGAAATGACCGTTTCTTAGTCGTTGAATACGTAATGCAGTTTGTATCCAGTTTTCATTCGCTGCGCCGCATCGTTTGTTGCCTCGGCGTGCTGGCAATCCTTTCCCTCCTGCCCGGCTGCGGCAAACGTGAAACCCTCGTCGAAGTCGGCGACCGCGAGCAGATCCTGCACATCGGCAACGGCACGGAACCCCAGGACCTCGACCCGGACATTGTCACCGGCGTTCAGGAATTCCATATCATGATGTCGCTGCTCGAAGGGCTTGTGACCGAGGACCCGGTGGATTTGCATCCGGTGCCGGGCGTGGCGGAGCGATGGGATATTTCGCCGGACGGCAAGGTTTATACCTTTCATCTGCGCGACAATGCCAAATGGTCGAACGGCGATCCGGTTACCGCGCGCGATTTCTGGAATTCCTACAAGCGCATTCTCACGCCATCGCTCGGCGCCGAATATTCCTACATGCATTTTGTGGTGAAGAATGCCGAGGCTTACAACACGAACGGAATCACTGATTTCAACCAGGTCGGATACAAAGTGATCGATGATCATACGCTGCAAATCACATTGAATAATTCCACGCCGTATTTCCTCTCGTTGCTGCTGCATCATTCCTGGTATCCGGTCCACCTGCCCACGGTTGCGAAATGGGGCGATCCTTATCAGCGTGGGAGTAAATGGACGCGGCCCGGCCGGTTTATTGGCAACGGCGCGTTCGTGCTCGCGAAGTGGCGCGTCAACGACGTCATTGAAGTTCGCAAAAGCCCCACCTACTGGGATCGCGACCGCGTCCGGTTGAATGCGATCCGATTCTACCCCATTGAAAGCGATGACACGGAGGAGCGCGCCTTTCGCGCCGGCCAGCTTCACGTCACCTTAACGATGCCGCCGTCCAAAATCGCGTATTACAAGGAACACAATCCCGAACTGCTTCAACTCGGGCCGTATCTGGGCACGTATTTTTACCGGGTGAATGTGACGAAGCCGCCACTGAACGACGCGCGCGTCCGGCGAGCGCTGGCCATGGCCATTGATCGGGGAAGCATCGTCACAAATGTGATGAAAGGTGGTCAATTGCCGGCCTACAATTTCGTTCCGCCGGGCACGGCCGGTTACACGTGTCGCACGCTATTGCCCGAGAATATCGCGGAAGCAAAACGCCTGCTCGCGGAAGCCGGTTATCCGGATGGGAAAGGCATGCCGCCGGTGGAGATTCTTTACAACACGCTTGAATATCATCGGACGATTGCGGAAGCGATTCAACAGATGTGGAAGACGAAGCTCGGCGTGGACGCGCGCCTCGTGAACGAGGAGTGGAAAGTCTACCTGGATTCGCAGCGCTCGCTGAATTACCAGCTTTGCCGCGCCGCGTGGATTGGCGACTACGACGATCCGAATTCGTTTCTCGATATGTGGCTCACCGGCGGTGGCAATAACGAAACCGGCTGGTCCAATCCCGAATATGACCGGCTCATTGCCCAGGCGGCCGCCACTCCGGAACCGAAAGAACGTTTGGAAGTGTTCCAAAAAGCCGAGGCGATCCTGATGCAGGAGATGCCGGAGATACCCGTTTATTTTTATACCCGTTTTTTTCTGCAACGGCCCGAAGTGAAGGGTTGGTACCCGACCATTTTGGACAATCACCCTTATAAATACGTGTACCTGGAGGCGCCCAAAAAATAATCGCTGACATGCTGCGCTTTATTTTTAAACGAATTCTGGAAGCGATCCCGGTGCTGCTCATCGTCGCGACGGTCACTTTCTTTTTATTGCATCGCATGCCGGGCGGGCCGTTCGATACCGAGAAGGCCACCACGCCGGAAATAAAAAAGCAAATCGAAGCCTATTACGGGTTGGACAAGCCCGTGACGCAGCAATATTTCGATTACATGAAGCGGCTGGTTCTGCACGGCGATCTCGGCCCTTCCCAGAAATATTTTGGCTGGAGCGTGAACGAATTGCTCGCGGGCTCCCTGCCGGTATCCATGGAGCTGGGGCTGGAAGGCCTCTGCTTCGCCCTCTTTTTCGGGCTGACCGCCGGCGTCATCGCCTCGCTCAGAAAAAATACCTTTGGCGATTACATCCCCATGTCGTTCGCCACGCTGGGCATTTGTATTCCCTCGTTTGTCACCGGGCCGCTGTTGATCATCGTTTTCGGTATTCTGCTCGGCTGGTTCAACACCTCCGGTTGGTTTTTCCCCCGCGACCGTGTTTTGCCCGCGATGACGCTGGGCCTCTACTACATGGCCTACATCTCGCGCCTCACGCGCGGCGGCATGCTTGAGATCCTCAACCAGGATTTTATCCGCACCGCCCGCGCCAAGGGCGCCTCCGAGTGGCGCGTGGTCTGGCGACATTCATTGCGCGGCGGATTGTTATCGGTCGTTTCTTTTCTCGGCCCTGCCATTAGCGGGATTGTCACCGGCTCGCTGGTCGTTGAAACGATTTTTGATATTCCCGGGGCCGCGCGATTTTTTATCGGGGCCGCGTTCAACCGCGACGGTCCGATGCTCATGGGCACCACGCTGGTTTATGCGGTGCTGGTCGTCGTCATGAACCTGCTGGCTGATATTGTGCAAGTCTGGATGAATCCCAGGCTGCGTTTTGACTCATGAGCGCCGAATTTCCCATCGTCACGCAGCACGCGGGTGAAATTGAGCCCGGCCATTCGCTCTGGCAGGACGCATGGCACCGGTTGCGCCAGAACAAGCTGGCCGTGATTGGGGGAGTGTTTGTCGCCATCCTATCCCTGATCTGCCTGCTCGCCATCGTAATTGCGCCGGGTTCGTACGCGAAAACAAACCTCGCACTCGGCGCCACCGCCCCGAGTTCCGCCCACTGGTTGGGCACGGACATTCTCGGTCGCGATATGCTGTCGCGCATTTTGTTCGGCGGCTGCATTTCGCTTTCGGTCGGCTTAGCCGCAACTCTGGTTTCCGTTATCATCGGCGTTCTTTACGGGGCCATTTCCGGTTACCTGGGCGGCCGCGTGGATGTCATTTTAATGCGCATTGTCGACATCATTTATTCACTGCCCTTTGTCATCTTCGTCATCCTGATTCTCGTCGTTTTTGGGAAACACATTGTCCTTCTCTTCATGGCCATCGGCGCGGTGTCCTGGCTGGACATGGCCCGTATTGTCCGGGGGCAGGTGATGTCCCTGAAGCGTCAGGAATTCGTGGAGGCCGCGGTCGCGCTGGGCCTGCGGAAGCGGCAAATCATCCTGCGCCACATGATTCCAAACGTGCTCGGCATCGTGGCCATTTACGCCACGCTGATCGTGCCAAGCGTGATGCTGCTCGAAGCGTTTCTGAGTTTCCTAGGCCTAGGGGTTCAAGCCCCGATGAGCTCCTGGGGCACGCTCATCAATGACGGCCGCAAAACCATGGAGGAATATCCCTGGCTGCTCATTTACCCGAGCCTGTTTTTCTCCCTCACCCTTTTCTCCCTCAACTTTCTGGGGGACGGTTTGCGCGACGCGCTCGATGTGCGCGCGTCCAAGGATTGATATGCCGCTGCTCGAAGTCACCAACTTGCGCACGTCGTTCCACACTCGGCACGGTATCGTCCGGGCCGTGAACGACGTGTCGTTCTCGCTCGAAAAAGGCGACACGCTCGGCATCGTTGGAGAGTCCGGCTCCGGGAAATCCGTCACGTGCTATTCGCTCATGCGCTTGATCCCGCAACCGCCGGGGAGAATCGAGGGCGGCGCCGCGCTGTTCGGCGGCGTGGACTTGCTCAAAGCCTCGCCCGAGCAATTGAGCAAAATCCGCGGCAAACGGATATCGATGATTTTTCAGGACCCGATGACCTCGCTGAATCCTTATCTGCGGATTTCGGAGCAATTGATCGAGCCGCTGTTGATCCACGAAAACATCAGCCGCGCCGATGCGCTGAAACGCGGCATCGCCGCGCTGGCCGAAGTCGGCGTGCCGGATGCCGAAAAACGCATTCGCAGTTATCCGCACGAATTTTCGGGCGGCATGCGCCAGCGCGTAATGATTGCCATGGCGCTGATTACCAAACCGGAATTGCTCATCGCGGATGAGCCCACCACCGCGTTGGACGTCACGGTGCAGGCGCAAATTCTCGACCTTGTCAAAAAGATGCAGCGCGAACTCGGCATGGCGGTGATCTGGATCACGCACGACCTGGGGGTTGTGGCCGGGTTTTGTCAACGCGTGCAGGTGATGTATGCGGGCCGCCTGGTCGAGCGCGCCACCGCGGACGAACTTTTTCAAAACACGGCGCATCCTTACACGCGCGCGCTCCAAAAATCCATTCCCGCGCTCCAGCCCAAAGGCGCCGCGCTTTACACCATCCCCGGCATGCCACCCGATTTGTCGCGGAACCTCGAAGGCTGCCCGTTTGCGCCGCGTTGTGAATACGCGCAGGAACAATGCAAACAACCGGTCGAATTGAAGGACATCGCGCCAAACCACGCCACCGCCTGTTTGCGCGTGCAGAAAAATGAAATTACTTTTTGATGAAATGACATCCGCAACGCACATCGCCGCGATGGTAGGGATGGCGCGCCTGCGCCGTCCCTACCTTCGATGCGTCTCCGCCGCATTTCATCCGTGTCCATCCTGGCTAAAATATGTCTGACGCCTTTCTCGAATTAAAAAACCTGAAAGCCCACTTCCCGGTGGAGCGCGGGATTGTTTTTCGGCATGAGATCGGCACCGTCAAGGCCGTCGATGGCGTCACGCTTACCCTGCGGCGCGGTGAGATTCTCGGTCTGGTCGGCGAATCCGGTTGCGGCAAATCCACGCTCGGCCGGACTATTTTGCAATTGATTTCGCCCACCGATGGCACGGTGGTGCTCGCCGGGAGGAATTTAACGGACCTGCGCGGTTCCGAACTGCGCCGCGCGCGCGCGGATTTTCAGATGATTTTCCAGGACCCCTATGCTTCGCTGAATCCGCGCATGACGGTCTTCGACACGCTCGCCGAGGCGATTCAAGCTCATGCGAAAATTCCGCGAAACGAAATGCCGGGGCGGGTCAGCGAGCTGATGGAAAAGGTTGGCCTCTCGCCGCGTTTCCTCAAAAAATATCCGCATGAATTCTCCGGCGGCCAGCGGCAGCGCATCGCCATCGCGCGCGCGCTGGCCGTGGAACCGAAACTCATCGTGGCTGACGAGCCTGTCTCGGCGCTCGATGTTTCCATCCAGGCGCAAATCATCAACCTCCTCGCGAAACTCTCGCGCGAGATGCAGTTGACGCTGATTTTTATTTCGCACGATCTCTCCGTGGTCAAACACATCTCCGACCGCATTGCCGTGATGTATCTTGGCAAAATCGTCGAACTCGGCCCGGCCGCGAGAGTATTTGAGCACCCGTTGCATCCTTATTCCAAGGCCCTGGTCAGCGCCGTGCCGATTCCCGATCCAGTTCGCGAGAAGCAGCGCGAACGCATCATCCTGGCTGGCGATCCGCCCTCGCCGATGAATCCGCCGGGCGGTTGCCCGTTCCATCCGCGTTGCCCTTACGCCATCGCCGACTGCGCGCATATCGTTCCCGCGCTGGAAAATTTCGATGAAAACCGGCAGGCATCCTGTATTCGGATGAGGGAAATTAATTGAGTTAGATAGGTGATTGGTTAAATAGGTTACATGGGTTACATGGGTTACATGGGTTACATGGGTTACATGGGTTAAATCGGTTAAATGGTTAAATGGGGAAGCGGCCGTGGAAGTTCACACTCAATCAACTTATTTAACTCATTTAAACGATTTAACTTATTTAACCAGTTCACGACCCAATTTCCCATTGAGCCTGCCGCGTTCGCGCATTACCTTCCCGCGCATGAACGTCTTTGTCACTGGCGGCGCGGGTTACATCGGTTCGGTTTGCACGGAGGAACTCCTGAACGCGGGTCATGCCGTCACGGTTTATGATAATTTGACGGAGGGCCATCGCTCCGCGGTGGATTCGCGCGCTAAATTTATTCTCGGCAAACCCGAGCAGGAAGGGGACATCCTCAACGCAGTCAAATCCACCAAGCCCGACGCCATCATGCATTTCGCCGCCAATACGCTCGTCGGCGAATCCATGACGAATCCGAGAAAATATTTTCACAACAATCTCGTCAACGCGCTCAAGCTGGCCGATGCCGCCGTGGAATGCGGCGTGAAAAAATTTGTGTTCAGCTCCACCTGCGCCACCTACGGGCCGCCCGATCGCGTCCCCATGACCGAAGACCTGCCGCAGCGGCCCATCAATCCTTACGGCGAAGCCAAGTTGATGTTCGAGAAAGTGCTCATTTGGTATCAGCAGATTTACAAATTGGAATTCATCGCCTTCCGGTATTTCAACGCCGCGGGCGCCAGCGGGAAATTCGGTGAACATCACCGCATTGAAAGCCATCTGATTCCGAACATCCTGTTCGTGGCGCTAGGCAAAAAACACAATTGCGAAATATTTGGGACCGATTACCCGACGCCCGACGGCACGTGCATCCGCGATTACATCCACACCAAAGACCTCGCGCAGGCGCATATTCTGGGCCTTCAGCCCGGGAAGGCTGGATTTTACAACCTCGGTAATGGCGACGGCTATTCGGTGCGGCAAGTGATTGAGACGTGCGAGAAAGTCAGCGGCAAAAAAATTCCCGCGATCGAAAAGCCGCGCCGCGCGGGCGACCCGCCGCGCCTGGTGGCCTCCGCCGAAAAAGCCATTCGCGAACTTGGCTGGAAACCGAAATACCCAAAATTGGAAGACATGGTTGCCAGCGCCTGGGCATGGCATAGGCAGCATCCGGACGGGTATCCGGATTGAGTTCGGTAATGGGCGGCAAATCGAGAGCAGCCCCTCGATTGATACCCAGCAGCCGGGGTCGCGGCGATATGAAGGAGAGTATCGCAAGGATTACGGCTGGCCCTCCTCCGGAAAGGGCGCGAGCGACTTGGTTGGCCCCGAACCTCGCTTTTAAAACCCTTGATAAGAACTGCTCGGGCGCTCCGTTTGGCCGTCATTTCTGCGGGATAAAAGCAAACGCCACGGCCGCCAGCACGCAAACAAAGGCCGCGATGTAATTCCACCGGATTTGCTCCTTCAGATACACCATGGCAAAGCCGCAAAACACCAGCAGCGTGATGACTTCCTGGATGATCTTGAGTTGAGCGGCGGAGTACACGTTGCTGCCCCAGCGATTCGCCGGCACCTGCAAAACGTATTCAAAAAACGCGATGCCCCAGCTCGTCAGGATGACGAACAGGATCGGTTTCTCCTTATATTTCAAATGGCCATACCACGCGAAGGTCATGAAGACATTCGAGCAGATGAGCAGGACCACGGGCAGCCAGCGGGAATTGGTTAGTGTGTTCATTACTTTTATTCACCAAACTTTTTGGACAAATTCTTCCAGCGATTATGCGTGCGCGGGAGAAAATTTCTTGGGGAATGGTCCGATAAAGCGCATATTTCCGGTGCGATATTGAAAATGCGCAAAGCAATCCGAGCGAATTCACAATCTTACCGGGATATTCTTCTCCGCCAAAAATTTCTTCACGTCGCCGACGGTGTAAGTGCCGAAATGAAAAATGCTCGCGGCGAGGACGGCGTCGGCTTTGCCTTCGAGCAGCACGTTCGCCATGTGTTCCAAAGTGCCTGCGCCGCCGCTCGCGACCACGGGGACGCCGACCGACTCGCTGACCCGGCGAGTGACGACCAAATCGAAACCAGCCTTCGTGCCGTCGGCGTCGATCGAGTTCAATACAATTTCACCCGCGCCCAGCGCGACCGCTTGCTTCGCCCATTCAATGGCATCGAGGCCGGTGGCTTTGCGGCCGCCGTGCGAGAAAACCCCCCATTGGTCCGGGGCGGTTTTCTTGGCGTCAATCGAGACCACGATGCATTGGCTGCCGAATTTTTCCGCGCCGGCGCGGATTAAATCCGGGTTCGCCAACGCGCTGGAGTTGATGCTGATTTTATCCGCGCCCGCCCGAAGCATCGTGTACATGTCTTCCACGGATTTGATGCCGCCGCCAACGGTCAGGGGCATGAAACACTGGTCCGCGGCGCGTTCAATCACGTCCACCATGGTGGCCCGGCCATGCGCGCTGGCGGTGATGTCGAAGAACACCATTTCGTCCGCGCCTTGTTCGTTGTAGCGCAGGGCGAGGGCGACGGGGTCGCCGACGTTTCGCAGTTCGCCCGCCTCGGCTTTGCCAAATTGGACGCCGCGCGTGACCTGGCCGTCATGGACGTCGAGGCACGGAATGACACGTTTTGCGATCATCGCCAAAGATTGAACCGGTACAGGAGCCGGGAAGCAATATAAACCAAAGACCCGCGTTACTGGCTTCGGTTTCGGCCCGCATATTCGGCGGGGTAATACTGCTAATTCGGGTTAGGGGGTGATTATTTTTTGTTTTCCAACTAAAGTTTTTTCTTATACTGTCGATACTGCTAATAGATTAGGGTCGGGCTTCGACTCGGTCGACGATGAAAAACAGGGTTATTCTTTTAGTTATAGTATTTTTGGGGATTCGCGTGGCAACCCAAGCGGCGCGTGCCGCAAATCCCGTGCTTGGCGCTCCGGCCAGTCGCAAAGAACCTGGCCAAAACTTCCTGGGTCCGCGTTTGGGAGGAGATTTATGGGAAGCTCCCGCGGCGACTGTGAATCCGGACTTTTTGATACCCGATGATTCGGCCATTCCCGTTCTCTCCGACGAGTTTACCGGGCACCATTTCGAAACAACGTTTGGCCGCGACTCGTTCCTATTAGCAGACGCGTTCAAGAGCGACGTTATGCAGGTTGAAAACGTCAAGCCGATGGAGAAAATCGAGGTCCGCAGTGAAGACTCGCTTTACGATCAACCCGCCGCCGTAGCGCCCCCCCGCAGAGGCGAGACAAAGCGCATCCTCCTTATCGCCCTGGCTGGTCTGGCAATATTGGTGTTCCGAAAGTTTCGAGCACAGGGGAGCGTGCCTCGCCAGAAGCCGAGTTTCCTCTGATTCCGCCAATAAAAGCCAAGCTTCAGCCAATAAAAGATCGTCTTTTCTAGGAATCCGGGCTTGACCAAACAGTAGTTCTGCCGATAGATTGCTTGCAATGTTAGACAGTATTCGACAAGTCGCTCTAGTAGTCGTCGTCGTAGGAAACGACGCCGTCGGCGCTTGTCGATAAGTAAGATTTCGACAAGAACCCACGGCTGGAAACAGTCGTGGGTTTTTTATTGGGCCCGCGACGCCAGCCACAACCGAAAAACTGGATGATTGGATTACTGGATAAATGGATTGATGGGAAAGCGCCCGCGCGTGGTTTCCCCGGCATCCGCCAATCCAAATATCCATCAACCCAGGATTGAAAGCACATGAGCAAAACAACTGAAATCACGAAAAAGAAATCCATACGAGGCAAAGTGTCCGCGAAGCGCGCCGAAGTGGGCGCGGCCATGTTCGGGCGCGACATCCTGGTGGAAGCCCTCGAACGCGAAGACGTGGAGGTCATTTTCGCTTATCCCGGCGGCGCGAGCATGGAAATTCACCAGTCGCTTACCAAATCCAAAATCCGCACCATCCTTCCCCGCCACGAGCAGGGGGGGAGTTTTGCGGCGGAAGGTTATGCCCGAGCGACCGGCAAAGCCGGCGTTTGCATGGGCACCAGCGGCCCGGGCGCGACCAACCTCGTCACGGCCATTGCCGATGCTTACATGGATTCCTGCCCGCTGGTCGCGCTCACCGGCCAGGTGAACCAGAACATGATCGGCCGCGGCGCTTTCCAGGAGACGGACATTATCGGCGTCACTTTGCCGATCGTGAAACACAGCTATCTGGTCACCGACGTGAACGATCTTCCGCGCATTGTGAAAGAGGCGTTTTATATCGCCCAAAGCGGACGCCCCGGCCCGGTGGTGATTGATATTCCGAAAAATATCCAGCAGGCGAAAACGCAGCCGGTGTGGCCCACGATGGAGCAGGTCAAGGCCGGTTTGCGCGGTTACACGCAGCCGGATTTGCGCGCGGACGATCTCGCCCTCAATGAAATCATGGGCATGATTGAGAAAGCTGAACGCCCGGTTTTGTATTGTGGCGGCGGCATCATCACGAGCGGCGCGGCGGCGGAGCTTAAGAAATTTGCCGAAGCCACCAATATTCCGGTGACCACCACCATCATGGGCGTGGGCGGTTTCCCGGAAACGCACCCGCTGTCGTTGCGCTGGCTCGGCATGCACGGCGCGGCTTTCGCCAACTGGGCGGTGAACGGCGAATATGAGCAGCGCAAAAGTTTCAACGACCCGATGGTGAAAATGAAAGACGGCGCGGACTTGCTCCTCGCCTTCGGCGTGCGTTTTGACGATCGCGTGACCGGCAAGTTCGAGGAATTCTGCAAGCACGGCACCATCGTCCATGTGGATATTGATGCGTCCGAATTGAACAAAAACCGCCGCGTGCATTTGCCGGTGGTGGGCGACATCAAAGACACGCTCACGCGCCTGAACGCGATGCTTGCCAAGCGTCCGATTGACAAACGGCGCGACGCGTGGCTCAGCCAAATTGACGAGTGGAAGAAAAAGGCGCCGTTTGCCTACGACGTGACGCACGAGATCGCCAACAGCGATCATATGAAGGACCACCTCAAAGGCCACGAGAGCGAAATCATTCTCCAGCAAATGGTGGTGGAAGCGCTGTATGAATTGACCAAGGGCGATGCCATTATCACCACCGGCGTGGGCCAGCACCAGATGTGGGCCGGCCAGTGGTATAAATATAAATTCCCCCGCCAGCTCATCACCAGCGGCGGATTGGGCTCGATGGGCTACGGCTATCCGGCGGCCCTCGGCGCGAAAGTTGCCTTTCCGGACAAGGAAGTGATTGATATCGACGGCGACGGTTCGTTCCTGATGAACATCCAGGAACTGGCGACGGCGCACGTCGAGAAAATCGCGGCCAAGGCGATCATTCTCAACAACCAGCATCTCGGCATGGTGGTGCAATGGGAAGATAAGTTTTACGAAGGCAACCGCGGCCACACTTATCTCGGCGACCCGGATCATCGCGCGCAGATTTATCCCGATTACGTCCGCGTGTGCAATTCCTTCAACGTGAAATGCGAACGCGTGATGTTCAAGAAGGATTTGCGACCCGCCATCCAGCGCATGCTCGATGCGAAAGAGCCGTATGTGTTGGATGTCATCGTGCCCTATACCACTCACGTGTTGCCGTTCATCCCCGCCGGGAAGACGGTGGCGGACATGATTTGGAAGCCGTAAATTCCACGGTAGCAGCCGGCGTGAGTCGGCTCTATTCTTTCAGACGGAGCGGACTCACGTCCGCCGCTATAAGTTTCATGGTGAGGGAAATTTCGCGGTAAACCCCTGGAGCGGTTTCTCCGTCTTCAGGGGTGCCGAGCATCTGCTCGGCGCTCCTTTCGTTATTGCGCTTTCGCCGGATTCGTTTTTCCCAATTCCCCACTCGGATCGTAGGCGAAGACCGTCACAATAAGCGGCGGAGTTCGCCCGAACGCAAACGGCAATGGCCCCCACAGCGACGCGTAAAATCCCGCCCCCGTTTTCCGGTTCATCATCGACATCCAGCCGGAGATCGGCACCGAAAAAGTCTCCAATTCCGCGACCGGTTCCTTGAGCGGATAAACGTTCGAGTTATCGGCCGGCATCGCGATGTGATCGCCTTGGGTCAGTTGAAGGTGCTGTAAATTCAGGGCGCTCGCGCCGTATTGCTCCATATAATATTGAAACCCCCAATGTCCCTGGAACCAAAGGCGCTGGGGGTCGTTGCCATATACCGAATGCACGGCTCGCGCGGCCACCCGCGGCGCCAGCGCCGATGAATAATCGGCGGCGGCCACCCAAACCGCCAGCAACGCCCCGGGGATTCCGGGCGCCAGCAAGGTGGCGGAAGAAACCTTCATACCCGCGCCGATCCGTTCTTCCAGTCGGCGCATGATCAGGATGCCTGCCGGAATTGCCATCGGCAACAGTGAGCGGCCATTGATGATCCAATTGAAAACGGCGGTGAAAACAAACACGCCCAACACCCAGCAGGCTAACAATAAGGAGTCGGCATCGCGCCGGCGGTACACGTCCATCAGCGTCAGGGCAAACAAGCTGACTCCACCGAAAACCCAGAGCGCGAGCTGCGAAATCTGGCCGGCGTTCAGCGCCACCGGGGGTACGCGCTTTACCGTGAACACAAAAATCGCCGTCCCGACGAGAGCGATACCAATGCCGATCAACAGTTCGCGACGCGGCCAGATCAGCGGCGCAAAAAATGTTTCCATTGCCAGACAGCCGCCGGTGAACGAGAGCGCGATGAAGAAATAAGATTGATGGACTCCCAAGGTGTAACGGCCCGCCTCAACCAAGAGGCCCTGGCCGTACAAGGCGCGCGTGGCGAATTGATACACCACCAGGGCCGCCGCCGGGATGGCCAGCCACCCAAGCCATTCCCGCATGGGCCGCCGGCGACCCAGGCTCCAGGCGGCCGCGAGCGGAAGCACGCACGCGCCAAAATATTTGGTGAGCGCCGCGAGCGTCATCAACAGGGCCGCCACCGCAAACTGTCCCGGGCGTTCGCGTTCCGTGGCCCGCATCCAAAACACCAGCGACCAAACCCAAAATGCCAGCATCAGCACATCGCACATGACCGTCGTGCTGGAGACGAGAAACACTGGCGTGAACAAAGTCAGAAGCGCCGCCGCCAGCGGATGTTTGCAGAAGCGAGTGGCGAGTTGATAAGCGCCCACGATGGTCGCGACCGCCGGAAGCAACAGCGCGGAATGCAAAACCATTTCGCTCCAGCCAAACACACTTCCAACCATCGCCAGATAATAACACGCCAGCGGCGGGTTTTGGGTGATGGCCCAAAACGGCATTTCGTGGCCGTACCAATTCGCGTTGAACCCGTACGGATCCATCGGATGCGATCGAACGTGCTGCGCGGCCCAGACAAACAGCGGGTCGTCGATATTGAAAGGTTTTCCGATGAACGGCAGGAGAGCGGCGAGGGTGGCGAGCACCAAAAGCGCGACCGGGTGTCGCGCGCACCATTCGGCCAACGCCTTTCGAGGTGTACCGCGGGCCTGCGGCTTGGGGGCCATGTTATTGGCTGACGACTTTCACCGCACCAGTCGCCGGATCGTAATCAAGCTTCATCCCGTAGGGAGCGGCTGGAATTTTCGAAAGATATTTTTCCTGCACCAGCTCGTTGAGATCTTTCGGATAACGGCCTTTGTCCACCTGGAACTGGTCAATCGCCGGTTTAATGGAGGCAACATCCGCGGTTGCGCCGGCATTTCGCTGCGCTTTTATCATCGCGCCGTAATACGGCACGTTGTCAGCATTGGTGGCGTTGGCGGCGGCATTGGTGGACGAGGTCTGCGACGAACCGCCGGATTGATTGCAGCCTGTCGTGAAAAACAACGCAACCATTGGAAGTAAAACAATGCCTTTCATGAACGTGAATGTACCCCTTGCCGGTAAAATTCCAAGCCAACATTATGGCCGCGACGCGCGGGATTTGCGCCGCAAAAACCCGATCGGTCCTTCGTCTTTCGTCCTCGTTTTCGATTTGCGAGGACGACGACGAGGGCGAACATGAAAATGCCCCGATGATTTTCACGAGCAAGACCAGCTACTGCCACAAAATCCCTTCCGGGCAAAAAAAGAGCCGGACGATAAAATCGTCCGGCCGTGTCATCCAAATGATTGGAAATGATTACGGAGCGTTGGTCGCTGCCGGTGCCGCGGCATTCGTGCTCGCAGGTGCCGGAGTCGGGCTGTCGGAGTTATTACAACCGCTAACCACCGCGCTAAGAGCGAGGCCCAATAGTACCACCATGGATAGTTTCTTCATAGGTAGGCGTAACTTTTACTGTTCCCCGGGAAAGCACAAGTAAATATTCACCCCAGCCGCGCGGCAATCTCCCGGGCTTTTTGAATGAGATCCAGGTCTTCGACCAAATCGCCAAACCGAAAGTTCGGCACGCCGCTTTGTTCACGACCGAGCAACTCTCCCGGCCCGCGCAGTTTCAGGTCGGCCTCCGCGATCTTGAAACCGTCGGTCGTTTGCTCCAGCACCTTGAGCCGCGCGCGGGTGGCCGGATCGTTCGCGTCCGAAATCAAAATGCAAAACGACTCATGCGCGCCCCGCCCAATCCGCCCGCGCAACTGGTGCAATTGCGCCAGGCCGAACATCTCCGCGTTCTCGATCAGCATCACCGTCGCGTTCGGCACGTCCACGCCCACTTCGATCAGCGACGTCGCGAGCAGCACGTGCGTGCCGCCGGCGCGAAAGCCCGCCATCACTTGTTCTTTCTCGCGACCGCTCAATCGCCCGTGCAACAAGCCCACACGATGCGGCGCGAGCAGTTTGGCGAGGTTCGCGAATTCCTTCGTCACGGCTTTGATGCCGCTGTCGCCAGTGTCCTCGACGCGCGGGTAAACCACATACGCCTGCCGGCCCGCGGCCAGTTTCTCGCGCACAAACGCCCATACTTTCGGCAACTTGTCCGCTTCGCGCACCAGCGTTTTCACCCGGCCGCGGCCCGGCGGCAACTCATCGATGGCCGAAAGATCCAGCTCGCCGTAGAGCGTCAACCCTAGCGTTCGCGGGATGGGCGTGGCGGTCATCACCAGCAAATGGGGGTAATGACCTTTGCGAACGAGCTGCTCCCGTTGTGCGACACCGAATTTGTGCTGCTCATCGATGATGACCAGGCCCAGATCGGGGATTTCGAACCCGCTGGTTAGCAAAGCGTGCGTGCCGATGAAAAGGGAGGCGTGTTGCGTGTTGCGTGTTGCGTGTTGCGCGCCTACTTCGATGTTCGGCGTTCGGTGTTCGCTGTTCGATGTTTTTCTGCTTCCTGTTTGCAGTTCCACTTTAACGCCGAGCGGACCAAACCACTTTTCAAAATTGCGAAAATGTTGTTCCGCCAGGATTTCGGTGGGCGCCATCAGTGCCACGTTGAACCCGCTCTCAATCGCCATCAACGCTGAGCACGCTGCGACGGCCGTTTTGCCCGAGCCCACGTCGCCCTGGAGCAATCGGCGCATCGGGTGCACGCCGCGCATGTCCGCGCGGATGTCGCGCAGGACGCGGGCCTGGGCGTCGGTCAGCTTGAAACCGAGCGCTGCGAGAAAGGGTTTTATGAGCCGATTATCCCCGCCGCATGGAAGCGCCTCGGCATTCGCCTCGAATTTTTTCCTCCGCTCGCGAATCTGCAATTGCAGCACGACAAACTCATCCAGCGCCAATCGCCGCCGGGCAATTTCCACATCCGAGAATTCCTCCGGAAACTGAATCATGCGGACGGCGCTCGCGCGCGACGGCAAAGGGTAGGGCGCGTCACTCCGTGCGCGCCGGGGTTCAACTTCCAGGGACGGCACGCCCGGAGTGACGCGCCCTACCTGATGCGGTTCCACGATGTCCGCCTCAAATTTCTCCAACGCGCGCCACACCAGCGTCCGCATCACGCGCGCGGTCAACCCTTCGGTCAGCGGATGAATCGGCGCAATGCGATTCACGTGGATGAACTCGTCGTCTTCCGGCTCGACCAGTTCCGTTTCGGGATGATCAATGGTGCGCGGCTTGAGCGACCCGGTCTTGCCGAAGACGACGAACTCGCGATTGACGGCGAAATAATCCTCCATCCAGGGCTGCGCCTGCCACCAGCGGCAATGCAGCAGCGCGGTGTCGTCATCGAGTACGCATTCGAACATGGAGCGCGAGCCCTTTTTCCAGCGCTTCATGCCGGCCGCAACAATTTTTCCACGCACCGTGGCTGTTTCCTTCAATCTTAAATCGCGGATCGCGAGAAACTTTCGGCGATCCTCGTACCGCCTTGGTTTATGAAGCAGCAAATCCTCGATTGTGAAAATATTCAGACGAGCAAGCAGCTTGGCGCGCTCGGCACCGACGCCCCAGAGCGCCGTGACTGGCTGGGTGAGCGGAAAGGGTTTTTCGTTCGTGGGCGTGGCGGCCATCGGTTTGCACGATACAAACCGGACGGTGCGGCTTCAACGGGAAAGCGAGTTATACGGGTTTTTCAATGGAGGCATTCGTTTAGGCGCGAGCCACATTAATAAACCCAGTAGCATCAATGGCCAAACGAACATATATAGAAGGTTGATCACGATATCGAAGGGGGCCGAGTGTGCCTGTGCCATTTGAGACCACGCACGACCTCCGGCGATGAATAAAATCCAGGTCGTCGCGGCAATTGCCAACCGAAGGCGCGAGCCGAAAAAGGAGTGCCATCTTTTGGTGGCGAAATCAAATCTGCCTTTTGCGAGCAAGATTGCTCCAGCCAAGATAGGAACCGAATAGAGAATCAAGTGAGCGACGTTGTAGAGCGGCAAGAATCCGCCAGTTCTTCTTGCCACCGCCTGGGTCGACAGAAGTAACAGGAAACTGATACTCGCACTCCACAGATTAACGGCTAACAGTGTCAGAACGAGCCAAAATGCACGCTCAGGCCAGACTTTGGTCGGATCAACCAAAGCAAATTCCTCGCCAAGCTGCTGCGGCCGGCCGAGTCGTCGGCGCGCCAGCCAGAAGGCTTCCTCGTTGTTCAGGCCGCGCGCCTGCAGCTCCGCCACAGTGTCGCGCAGATGCGTTTCCAGTTCGCGCCGTACAATCGGCGCCAGATCGGCTTGGGCGGCAAGTTCCTGCTGCCAGTCCGCAACGGCGGCGTCTATATCGAAACGGGTTTGAGTTTCCATAATTTGCAGAGTGTGTTGTGGACGGTGAGCCATTGCTGGCGTTCGGCGGCGAGAACTTTGCGGCCCTTCACGCTGAGGAAATAATACTTCCGTTCGCGTCCGGTGTCCGCCTCCTTCCATTCCGCCTCAATCAGTTCCTCGCGCTCCAATCGATGCAGCACCGGGTAAAGCGTGCCATCGCTCCAGGCGATCTCGCCCCCCGAAAGCTGACGGACCTTTTGAATAATCTCGTACCCATAACTTTCCCCCTCCGCGAGAATCGAAAGCAACAGCGGTTTCGCTGACGCTGCCACCATGTCCTTAGCAAGCATGGTAGTTCTATGCATTGCAGTTCAATGTATGTCAAATAAATTTTTCGCCAAATGATGCGGAGCGGCACTTCTCAAAAACAAGAGTGGTGCGGTTCTGTGGAATTCTTGGGGACCGTGCCTGCCTCGGGCGCGGCTCACTCTTGCGCTCGAAATCGCCCAGCGTTCGGGCTCTTCCCACGCCCTTCAGTTCGGTGCGAGGGCACACCGAACAGCGCCCGCGACTGGGCGCGGTCCCCATCTTCCTTTGTGTGACTTGGGCTCCCCTAGCGGGATTGCACGCATCATCCATCCGGCTTACGATGAACGCGTGATCAACGCCCGCTGCGAATCGAACGCCGCCCCCGCTCCGTTGGTGGTGTTGCTGCGAATTCACGCGTTGCAGGCGTGGCGCAAACTGATTGGCTTGCGCGAACAATCCCGGCTGCTCACCAGCGTCATCGGGCTTTTCCTGGTGGGATATTTGTTTCTGTCGTTTGAACTGTTCTCGTGGGGATTGAAATTCGTGGCGAGCTTTCCCGGCCTGGGCACGGTCCTCACCGAGCGCCTGATGTATCTGCTGTTCGCGTTCCTGTTCGCCTTGTTGCTCCTGAGCAATCTGGTGATCAGCTACACCAACCTGTTTCGCAATCGCGAAGCCGCGTTCCTGCTCACGCAACCGGTGCCGTGGCGCACCATTTTCCGTTGGAAATTCATCGAATCCACTCTGCTCGCCTCGTGGGCGTTCCTTTTTTTAATCGCTCCGTTGCTGGCGGCGTTCGGGTTGACGCGGCATGCGCCGTGGCATTTTTACCTGATCACCGTCGTTCAGACGGGCATGTTCATCGTGCTGCCGGGCGTGATCGGTTCGTGGTGTGCGATTGGCCTGGCGCGGTATCTGGATCGGCGCAGCTTCCAAATCTCACTGATTGCCGGCTCCCTCCTCCTTTTGGCGGGGGCAGCGTTTTGGTGGCAATCGCAGGCGGTCACGGATGACCTGCTGGAAACGCGGGTCCTCGAAGTGCTCGATCAATTGCTGGCGCGGACCCGGTTCGCGCAATTCCCGCTGCTGCCCAGTTATTGGCTCTCCACCAGTGTTTTGCAATGGGCCGACGGCGCAATCTCATCGGCTTTCTTTTTCGTGCTCGTGCTGCTGAGCAACGCGCTTTTTTTCGGCATGGTCACCTTCACGCGAGTGGGAAATTTATTTTTCGACACCGCTTCCGCCGTGCAAAGCCGCGCCGGCAGCCGGGGAAACCAACCGGTATCCAAAGGTTCAAACGGTTTTCCCGCCCCCGGTCTCGCGGAAAAATTCGTTTACGCCTTCTCGTTCGCCCGGCGCGATACCCGCGCCCTCATCGTCAAAGATGCGCGCATGTTCTGGCGTGACACCACCCAATGGGGCCAATGCGTGATGCTCTTTGGGTTGCTCGGCGTGTACATCATCAACCTGCGGCATTTCACGCATCAATTGAGCAGTCCTTTCTGGATCAATCTCGTCGCCTACCTGAACCTTAGCGCCTGCGCCCTGAACCTTGCCACGCTCACGACGCGCTTTGTTTATCCGCAATTTTCACTCGAAGGTCGGCGGCTGTGGATCATCGGCATGGCTCCGCTCGGTCTGCGGCGCGTCGTCCAAGTGAAATATTGGCTCGCCAGCATCGCCTCACTCGCGGTCACCTCGACCCTCATCACATTGTCGTGTCACCTGCTCAAAATGACCTGGGACCAAATTGCTTTCTTTGGCGCGATTGTGACCGTGATGACTTTTTCGCTGACCGGCTTGGCGGTGGGTCTCGGTGTTCTTTACCCAAACATGAAAGAGGCAAACCCGAGCAAAATCGTCAGCGGCTTCGGCGGAACGCTCTGCCTCGTGTTGAGTTTTCTTTATATCCTCGGCTCTGTCCTATTGTTGGCCATCGGCACCGCGGGTTTTCACGCGCACATCACCTGGATTGTGGACAGCGTCGTGCTTTTCAGTGGATTATCTTGGCTGGTCGGCTGGCTGCCAATGAAACTAGGGTTGAAACAACTCGAGAAACTGGAGTTTTGATTTCTGTTTGTAGGAGCCGACGTGAGGAGGCTCAAGATTACTTCTGAAAAGCTTCCACAGAAGGAAACGAAGGAAACAAAGAACTATCGAAGCACACAGTCCTGGCTTTGTTATCTTCGTTTCCTTCTGTTCAATTCTTCAGCCTTTGTTGGCCGGAGCGGCGCGCACGGAGTGACGCGCTCTACCTTCACGCGCGGGAAAAGGGCGCGCTGACCGCTACCAATTTTATTTCATTGCTCCGCTTTTTTTTCGCAAAACAATTTTGAGCCTCCTCATGGCGGCTCCTACAAAGTCCGGGGAATCGAGCGTTCCAAAATTTCAAACAGCGCAGCCTGGTTCTCAATGTGCGTGCAGATGCTGCGGCCCGGTGTCAGCAACCCAAATCCGTCCCCGTAAGCCGGGCCATTGGCCACGCAGGCATCGATGCGGCATTCCGCAATCTGCTTTTCCCCGGCGCGAATGATATCCGCCCGCGCGCCGTCCACTTCGTATTTCCATCCCGTGAGCCGTGCCTGGGGAAACCAATCGCGGAGGCTGGCGATGATTTTCCGCGTGGGAACCAGTTCGGCGAGGAGCGTTCCGTGGCGAGTGGAAATTTTCCCGGACTTAATTTCCGTCAACTTCCCGTCAGCCGTGCGCGACCAGATTTTCCCGAAAGCAAAATCGCTGACCGCCGAAGCATGGAACACCGCGCCGACCGATTTCCCGGCTCTCGCCTCCAGTTTTGCCGCCAAGTCCGCGGTTGTCGTGAAAGTTTCAACGTGCTGCGCGCGCCGTTCGCCGGGAAAGGTGGCCTGTTGGCCGATGAGCAACGTGACTTCGTGTCCGTGCGCCGCGAGGAAGTTCGCCAATTCCGTGCCGAGCTGCCCGGTGGAAAAATTCGTGATCCGGCGCGCGCCGTCCAGCGGTTCGTAAGTTGGGCCTGCGGTTATGAGGCAAATCACGGGTTTAAACTAGCGGAACGGCCGGTAAAAGCGCGAACATTTTGCGGAGAGAAGCGGTCGAAGGCGAGTACATTGCCTGGTGAGGCGAGCGTCCGCGCGAGCCGGTCCTGCGGAGAGGTAACCACGGCTCGCGCGGACGCTCACCCCACCCGCGGCGGGAGGGAAATCCCCACCCGAAATACTTGCACATTTCGGGTGCATTTGTGTTCATTCGTGGTTCACATTAACCGCATCGCATGAGCAAAATTGTCGGCATTGATTTGGGCACCACCAATTCCCTGGTGGCAACCGTGGATTCGGGCATCCCGCTCGTCATCGCGGATGCTGAAGGGCACCGCCTGACGCCTTCGGTGGTTCATATCCCCGCCGTGGATTTGCAGCCGGTCGTCGGCCACGCGGCGAATCGCGTGCGCGTCATTAAACCGGCGGAAACGGTTTACTCGGTGAAACGGTTCATGGGCCGCCGCGGCGCGGAAATTCTCCCGGAGGAAAAATCCGTCACATATCCCCTGGATGCCACCGGCGGCGGGCCCGTCACGATTCCGATCCACGGCAAAAACTTCTCGCCGGAGGAACTTTCGGCCGAAATCTTGAAAAAACTCAAACGCGATGCCGAAGCTTATTTTGGGGAAAGCGTCACCCGCGCCGTGATCACAGTGCCCGCCTACTTCAACGACGCCCAACGCAATGCGACGAAGAAATCCGGCGAACTCGCCGGATTCACGGTCGAGCGCATCGTGAACGAGCCGACCGCGGCCGCGCTCGCCTATGGCCTCAATCGCATGCACGAACACTCGAAAATTGCGGTTTATGACCTGGGCGGCGGCACGTTTGACCTTTCGATTTTGGAACTGAACAACAGCGTCTTCCAGGTGTTGTCCACGAACGGAAACACCCGGCTGGGCGGGGATGATATTGATAATGGCGTGGTCCGGTTTCTCGCGGGCAAAATCGCGGAGCAGGGTGGACCGGATTTGCGAATAACGAATGACGAATGTCAAATGGCGTCGAATATTCCATTCGTCATTCGTCATTCGTCATTGTTGTCACGCCTTCGCGAAGTGGCGGAAGAAGCGAAGATTAAACTTTCGAGCGAAGCCGAGGCGCAAATCGCCCTTCCGTTTCTTACGCCGGAATTCAGCTTTGAATACAAATTGACGCGCGCGGAACTGGAAACTCTTTCGCGCGACATTATCTTGCGCACACGCGAGCACTGTCTGCGCTCGCTGGCGGATGCGAAGTTGGAAGCGAAGGACTTGGACCAGGTGATTCTCGTCGGCGGTCAAACGCGCATGCCGCTGGTGCGGCAATTAGTTGCGGAATGGTTTGGTTGCGCGGACTTTGAGGAAACGCGCGGTGGCCTCCGCATCGGCGCCGATTATCACAAGGCGCCTGGTCCGCAGCTCAACACCTCGCAAAATCCTGATGAAGCCGTGGCGCTGGGCGCGGCCATTCAGGCCGAGATTCTCTCCGGCGGTTTTCAGAATGTCCTGCTGCTCGACATCACGCCGCTCTCATTGGGCATTGAAACCTTTGGCGGGTTAATGAATGTCATTATTCCGCGCAACACGACCATTCCCGTGAAAGCCGGCGAGATGTTCACGACCGCCGTGGATAACCAGCGCGACATGCTGATCCACGTGCTGCAGGGCGAACGCGAGCGCGCGAAACACAATTGGAGCCTGGGAAAATTTACCATCGAATTTGCCCCCGCGCCGCGCGGCGTGCCGCGGGTGGGCGTGCAATTTGAAATCGACGCCAACGGCATCCTGCACGTGCTCGCGCGCGATGTTGCTTCCGGCAAACAAAAAATCGTGGAAATGAAATCCGCCGTGGACGTGGATGATGCCGCCGTGCAGCAAATGGTCGAAGAATCGGTGGAGCATGCGTTTGAAGACCTCGCCGCGCG
>Ga0265338_10002693_pt1 | contig 26107 bp, 22 predicted proteins | sample 42126metaG_FD_193579 | JGI IMG/M metagenome (GOLD analysis project Ga0265338, IMG submission 193579) | Rhizosphere microbial communities from Carex aquatilis grown in University of Washington, Seatle, WA, United States - 4-21-26 metaG | ecosystem: Host-associated > Plants > Roots > Rhizosphere...
TCATCGGTTAGTCCCACCGTTGCTACTATGTTAAGAACATGCTCTCATAATGATAAGTCACTTGCAATCGCTGGCCCGCGCCTGTTGGGCGCGGGCCAGCGGCGGGAGCGTGTCAGTCGCCGTCCGGCTTGACCACGGTGTCCACGAAGTCCCCGATGGCGCCGAGGACCGCGGCTGGCTGCTCGATGTGCGGGAAGTGCCCGGCCTCGGCGATGCCGTGGTACTGCCCGTGGGGGAAGGCGGCGGCATAAACGCGCCCGTACCCGGCCGACAGCACGCCGTCCTCCTCGCCCCAGGCGACAAGCACCGGCACGGTGACGCGGTGCAGGCGCCGCCGCAGCTTGGGTGCGAACAGGAAGTCCTCGCCCGCGTACAGCGCCAGGGCCTGCTGGTTGGCGGCCGCCCCGGCACGCTGCTCGGCGCTGAGCGCGGCCGGGTCGGGCCGGTAGGCCGGGTTGTAGAACGCCAGCCGGCTGACCGCGGCCGGGGGCAGGGTGCGGATGTCGGTCAGCTGGGTGGGGTCGTCGGGGCGGATTCCGGTCGCGTTCAGCAGCACCATCGACTTGACCCGGCCGCCGATGTCGCGCAGCGCCATCTCCGCCGCCACCCAGCCGCCGACGGAGTTCCCGATCACCATCACCGACTCCAGGCCAAGCTCCGCCAGCAGGTCCAGGTAGGCGTCGGCCAGGTCGTCGATCGAGTCCAGCCACGGCACCCGCGGCGTGCCGTTGAACCCCGGGTGCGTCGGGATCACCACGTAGGCGTGCTCGGAGAGCGCCGCCGCAAGGCCGGCCACCGTCTGCGGCCCGGCTCCGCCGTGCAGCAGCAGCACGCCGGTGCCCGCGGCCGCGGCCGCGTCGCCCCGCTCGTCGATGGTGACCCGGAGCCCGTTCCCCAGGTCGATGGCCCGCCCCGCGCTGGTGACAGCATCCATGAGAGTTAATCTCCTTCGTAAGAGTTGACTCTCATTAAGATAGCGGGGTGGGACAATTTATGCAAGCCGACTCTCATAACGAGGGTAAGTCTTGCTGGACGGCGCGGCCCGCCGGCTGCTCCACCAACAGGCAGGCCGGGGTTTGCAAGGGCGTGTTCAGAAAGTGTCCGATGGGACTGGGCGGCCCGGGTTCCACCCGTTCCCGGCCGCGTGGTTGCGGCAACCAGGGCGCTATATGCCCCTGGTTGCCGCAACCACGCGGTGCTGGGCGTGCCTCGCGGGCTTATTAGACACGGGCTAGGAGCCCGCTGAATTAGACCGTTTCTGGCGTACTGCACCTTGGGTAGTGCCTGGTCAGCACCCTGACCGCCTGCTCGGGCGTCGCTAATTCAGCAAACTCCTAGGGCGGGTACTGCCGGCCCGGGCTCCTTCCCGCAGCCCAGGCCGGTCCTACCTCGCTCAACTCGTAACCATGGGGGTAGCTTCTCAACCGTCGAGGGCCCGGCCGCGCGCGCCTCAGCGGCGGGATCAGCCGGATAAAGGCGGCGCGGGACAGCAGGGCAGCGTGCACGCCTGCGCGGACTAATCCAGACGGTTCGGGCAGTCCGAGAGCCCTGCGCAGCGGCGGGCCGAGCGCAGCAACGACGCAGCGGCGGGCCAGCGGGCGGGCCGGGCGGGGTGCCCAGGCTCCGATTACCTCGATGAGGGATACCGCGAGCCGTCGGTTGGCCTCGGTGAATGAATGGTGGTCTGCCTCGTACGCATCGAGGTATCCCGCGAATTCCGGGTAAGTCGCGGGCATCTGGCGGATACCCATGAGCCGGCCCACTGTTCGGTAGTAGTGCACGGTGGCGCGGATCTCGTCGGCTGTCAGGTCGCGCCACCCATACCGCTCGACCCACCGGACCGGGATGACTATGAACGTGGCCAGGACATATATGAGGTCGTCGTTGCTGATGGCGTACGGGCGGTGGATCCAGTTCATGCGCCGGATGGCCGCCCGCCCCCGCGGCGATGCGGGGCCGTCACTGCTTATCTCTCGCAGGAGCGCGACGGTGTCGTCGTAGCGCTTCTGGCCCCGGCCAGCGAACTCGCCGGTCTGGTCGAGGATCTTACTGATGCCCGGTACGGCGAATGTGTGGAAGATCGCCAGTTCGTGGGCCCGGTGGGTTTCCCAGCCGAAGGTCTCGCCGAAGGCGTGACGGAAGGTACGCAGGTAGTCGCGGTCCGGTGATGAAGGCTCAGTGAGGGAAAGGCGGGCGGGCATAGGCACCTTACTGAGTGAGCGGACCGGCCTGGGGTTACGGGAGCGGTACAGCCTGCGGGTAGCGCGGGTTGTCCTTGCTGTTCCAGGTGAGGTGGCCGCCGAGGAGCCGCTCGAGAGCACCGAGGTACAGCGGCACGGCGGTCCCGGCTCCGTCCAGGTCGGCCGTTCGCGTGATGGCCGCGAGTTGCGCCCGCTGGGCCGCGAAATCCCTCGAGCGCTGGCAGACGAACAGGTAGGCGTCGTCTATACCCTGCTGGAGGGTCTTGCCCGCGCTGCGTGCCATCACCGCGGCGAGGTTCAGGTCGTCGCCCGCGGTGACTTCTTTGGCGCACGAGCAGATGTCCTGGATCCCCAGCCACACGTCAGCAGCCGCATCGAGCATCCGTCTCCAGGCCGCCGATTCCCGCACCAGATCCGTGACTGCTGCCTGCTCTGCCATCTCGGCAAGGTCGGCGTAGGTGTAGGCGGCAGAGGTGATGCGCCGCAGGTCCACGTACGACGGGACATCAAGGAAGCCGGCCGCCGCGCGGTGGTCCGCCTCGGACACCTTGGACCGTATGTGGTCCTCCGCATGGCGCCGGAACCGGGCCAGCCAGCCGGGGCTGGAAGACTGTGCCTCAAAGCGGCGGCCAAGGTCGGCCGCGGCCGCGCTGATTCCCGCCATGCCGGGGAACCTGGCGGCCCCGTCTGCCTGGCCGCCGAAAGCGGCGGTGACGTTCTCGATGGCCGCCCGGGCGAGTTCCGGCTGCGCGCCGAGTTCGTCCTCGTCGAATATGTCGTCGAGGACGATGAGGAACACGGTCCAGTCGCAGACCAGGCATGCCGCATCTAGGGACGCGCGCGGCGCCAGGCGGGGGCCCGCGTGCATGATGCCGCCGCGGCGCAGGCGCGCGACACCTTCCTCGTCAGGGACGAGTCCGGTCGCCAGGGCCCACTGGCATGAATGCGCGATCACAGAATCGGTATCGGGGTGGATCTCGCTGGGAAAGGGCAGGCTAAACCTCGGCAATCTGATGACCTGGCCAAGTTCTGACTGTTCTGGTGCCTGCTCCGCCATCACTATCCCCCCTGCGCGGACTGGACAGTCAAGCGCCTATATAAGTGACAGTCAATCGCCTACATAGGTATTCAAACCCGACATACCAGACCGCGCCAGAGGGGCCCGCGTGATAAACGGCACTTCCGCGTTAATTTCTCTTTAGCCAGCGTCCCTGATGGCACGCTATTCCCGGCTGCCTCTCCTGCCTTTACCGTCCCGTGGCGGGGCAGGGCGGATCCCCCCGGGGGCGGCAGGCCGGCGCGGCTGTCGCCTGTCTATGCCCGGCCTGCTGCCATGCCTCCCGGCAGGGGGCCGCTGACAGGCAGCGACGCACGGGAGCCGGAACCAGGAGCCGGCTGCGGCTCGGACGGCGTGAATCTGACCGGGAGGCTCGCCGGGCAGCGGGTCCATGGCGACGTCCGGAGGGTGAGCTGCTCCTCGGGAACCGCCAGCTTGAGGCCGGGGAGCCGGCTCATCGCGGTGTCGACCGCGGCCCGGGTGATGATCCGGGCGGGAATCTGCGCCGGGCAGGCGTGCGGCCCGGTACTCCATGCGAGGTGGGAGCGGTTCCCCAGCTCGGTCCACGGATCGGCGACGTGGACCCGCGGGTCGCTGCCGGCGGCCATGAGGCCTAGGATGATGGCGTCGCCGCGCCGGATCGGCTGCCCGGCCAGTTCGGTGTCGTACAGCGCGTAGCGGGCTGGCATGTTGGCCATTGGCGGGTCCTGCCACAGCACCTCGTCGAGGGCGTCGTCCACGCCGGGGCGAAAGCCTCCCCGCTGCCCGCGGAACCGGGGGTGGGTGAGCATCAGCCGCAGTGCCTGGGCGATCCAGGTAGCCGTGGTCTCGGCCCCGGCAGTGATCATCAGGACCATGGACTGCGCGATCTCGCTGTCGTCGTGCAGGTTCGGGTGGTTCTGGAAGGCCGTTGTCAGGTCCTTGGCGGGCGCTTGCCGATGAGATTGCATGCATTCGGCGATGATGGTCTCGACCGCGAGGTTCCCTGCCTGGGCGTCCTCGCCTGAGCCGAACAGCGCGACGATCGCGCGCTGCAGCTCCTGCCCGCGGGCAGCGTCCAGGCCGAACAAGCTGGTGGCGACGGCCAGTATCGGGATGACGGCCGCGTACTCGCCGAGCAGGTCGGCTTCGCCCCGGGTGACGAAACGGGTGATCAGGTCCTCGCATACCCTGGTCACCGACACGCGCATCTGCCGCTGGTCGATATCCCGGACCCCGTCATCCAGGGGCGCGCGGAGCCGGTGGTGCTCACGGCCGTCGACAAAGTAAGCATTCCGCCGGGGGAACATCATCGGGCCGAGCCCCGAATCCGGGGCAACATTCTTCTCCTGCCAGTCGCGCCAGTTACTCGGGTCGCGCGAGTAGATGCGCTCGTAGCGGACCACCTCGCAGATCTCTTCCCAGCCCATGACCAGCCAGGCGTTCACACCGGGCTCAAGCTCCACCGGCGCGACAACGCCGTGCACCTCCCGCAGGCGCCTGTAGGCGGCCTGCGGCGCTGGGCTGCCCGTGATGGCCGTCAGCGGGGTCAGCCCGCTCGCCCCTGTGCCTGTTGCTGTACTCACACCGAGCCTTTCTCTAGGGCGAGGGCGTACCTGGTAAGGCCGGCAAGCGCGCGAATCGAAGAAGCGCGGTCGCGGGCGTCGCATCGCAGGACCGGCGTCTGCGGCAGCAGGTCCATCGCCTCCCGCAGTTCTCCCTCCTCGTACTGGGGGCTGCCTGGGAAGACGTTCACTGCCACCGCGAAAGGCAGCTGGTCTGCCTGCAATTCCAGCTGGTTCAGCACTTCGAAGCTGTCTTCGAGCCGCCGGGTGTCGACTAGGACGAGGGCACCGACCGAGCCTTCTGCCAGGCCCGTCCACGGATTCCAGAACCGGCGCTGTCCGGGCATGCCGAACATGTACAGCACGGTCCGCTCGGTAAGGGTGATGCGGCCGAAGTCCATCGCCACCGTCGTGGTCTGCTTGCCGGGGAGCCCGGCCAGGTCGTCGGTTCCGATGCTCGCGGTCGTCATCAGCTCCTCGGTCCGGAGCGGGGCGATCTCACTGACCGAGCCGATCAGCGTTGTCTTGCCGACGCCGAACGAGCCGACGACAAGGATCTTCGCGGACCGCTCGACGGTGTCTGGCAGATAGTGCTTGTCTGCGGCTGCGGAGATACCGGTCCCTTCCCGGAACGGGCTATACGAGCTTGTGGAGCCCACGCAGCACCTCCTCAAGTAGGTCGAGGTCAGGTCGCCCGGGCCGGGCGTCCGGCCCGGGATGGTCCGTGCCGGAAGGAAACTCGCCGCTCACGCGCAGGAAACCCTCGTCCACGAGGTCGCAGGCGACGACGACGGCCGCGCTCACCGGCAGCCGCAGGTAGGCTGCGGCCTCGACGAGCGACAGGAGCCGGTGGCACATTCTCAGCAGCGCTCGTTTCTCACTGCTGGCCGTGACCGGCAGCGGCTTCCCGTCGCCAACCGCGACCAGCAGCGTCTCCGGCCTTATCGTGTTGCGGGTCGGGCGCGCCCGACCCCCGGTGACCACGTACGAGGGAACTGGACGCGGCTCCGGGAACGCGTCAAACCGGTCGAAAGTGCTCATGTCGCCGCGCTGGGCTGCCGGGGAGCAGTGCCGAGGCTGTTGCCGATCTTTTGTACCTGCAGGGCCATCTGCTGACCGATGACCGCCGCATCGACCGTCGAGTCCGTAACTACCGCCAGGCGTGACCCGTCGGCGGCCCGCCGCACGAACAGGAACCAGCCCTCGAACCGGATCATTACCAGCTCGGCGGTGCCGGACCCTGATCCGAACTCGTTGTCGAACTGGGTGCCCACGCTCACGCCGAGTGAGTAAAGGCCGGCGCACGCTGCCCCCACCGTCTCTGCGACCTCGCGCGTCATCTTTGGCGAACGGGCCCTCACCAGACCGTCCGCGCTGGTTACCAGGACATGGCGCACACCGGGCACCTCGGTGACCGCATCGATCATCCAATCCTCGGTCTGCATCAGCGCTCCGTTCCTTCAGGGAAGGCTGTGTCCTCTTCCGCCTCCTGAGCCGCGTCGGCGGCCGACGTCGCGGCAGCTTCCCCGCCGCTGAGGTAAGCGGCCAGGAATGCGCCTTCCTGCTCCGGTGTGGTCCCCTCGGGGACAGTCGAGGGCAGGCCAGCCTGCCTGCCCGGTAGCGCCTGACCGCGCAACGACTGCCGCCGCGGCAGGCGGCGGCCCGGGGCCGCTTCGCCCGGCTCGCGCACTTCGGCCTGCGCTGTCTGCGGCGGGGGCGGTGCAGTCGGCGCGGGCCGCGCGGCGACAGCTGGTTCCACGTTGTTCACCACCAGAGGGTCGGGGACCAGCACGACCGCCCGCACCCCTCCGTAAGGCGACTTCCTCAGCTCTACCCCGAATCCGTGGCGGTCGACGTAGTGTCCGATCACCGCGAGGCCGGTCTGCGGGAACTCGCCCAGGTCGCCCAGGCCGACCAGCCGTCCGCCGGAGAGGATCTCCCGGGTCTGCCTGAACTGGGCCTCCTCCATCCCGATACCGCGGTCGTCTATCTCAATGACCGCGCCGTGCTGTACCGCCTGCACCGTCACCTCAACCTGGGTTGCCGGCGGGGAGGACTGCGTCGCGTTGGCCAGCAGCTCGGCGACTAGGTGGATCAATGGCTCGACAACGCCGGCGTCGGCAGCGACGCCGTGATCACCCGACACGTTGACGCGCTCGTAGGACATGATCCGGCCGGCCGCGGCACGAACCACGTCCGGCAAAGCCAGCGGATCCGGCCACTGCTGTCCGGGCCATTCACCGCAGAGCACCACCAGACTCTGGGCATTGCGGGCCATCTGGGCCGCGGCATGTTCCACCCGCATGCTGGCCTCGAGGACCCCGGGGTCCGCCGGGCGGTCGTCCGCCATCTTTGCGGCTTGCGCCTGGATGCGGAGCGCGGACGCCTGGAGTAGCCGTGCGAGCGTGAGCACCGCCCGCCGGGACGATTCGCTGTGATCGTCAGAGCGCTCTCGGAGCTCGTCGATTTGTTCCCGGAGCTTCGCAGTGCCCTCTTCCACCACGGCGCCGACACGCGCGAACAGCGCGGCAGCCTCGTCGTTCCCGGCGCCGTTGGCTGAGAAGGCCGACGGTGCGGCGGAGCCCGCCAGCGCTGCCGGGAGCTGGACGTGCAGCAAGTGATCGGCCGCTGCCGTCAGGCCTGCCATTATCTTGCGGGAGCGGTCCTCTTGCTCGGCTGCCCGCCGGCCGATTTCCTCCGCGCGCTGCTGCGACTGCCCGGCACGCTGCTCCCACAGGGCCGCGCGCTGCTGCTGTTCCGCGGCGCGCTGCAGCTGTTCCGCGGCGTGCTGCTGCTGTTCCGCGGCGTGCTGCTGCGCCTGCTGGGCACGCTGCTCCCACAAGGCCACGTCGGCGACGGCGGCGTCGTGCTGCCGGCGCAGCACGAAAAGAACCACGGCCAGCAGCAGCACTGCTGCGGCTCCGGCCGCCGCGAACACCCGGCTGTGGCCCGCGCCGACCGCCGGGATAACGAATGCCGCAACGCCTAGCACGGCCAGCGCGATCGCCGTCCACGACAGCCACGCGCTGCGGGCACCTCGCTGCGGCACCGCGAGCGGTGGGCGGGGAGGCGCAGCGCCCCAGGAGCCCAACGGCAAGGCAGACCCGAATTCGGAAACAGGGGGAGGAGAGGAAGAGATGCCGGCCTCTGAGGGGGAGCGAGCCATGGCCACCTTCGCAGGTCAGATTAGATCATCCGGACAACCCGCAGCAGTACGGAGCTGGGCCCGCGTACTTGCTGCCGGACATCCGAATCGGGTAGCGCACCAGATCCGGCAGCAAAAGGCGTCCCGCTAGGTCCACACGTCCTGACGGGCTAGCACAAGCAACAAGCGGGGGAAACACTAGACCCAGACCTCATATTTTGCAGTGATTTCCGAAAGTTGGCTTCCGAACCATGCAAATATGTAGATTCCGTTGGCGGGTTAGCCGGGAGCTTTCGTGCGCCCAGCGGAATGGGAGCTGAGACCGTGACGCGAGTCACGGTGGGTCTTCGTGTTCGACCTGTTCGCGCCTGGTGGCATCGTCGCCACCTTGCGTGACGCCCTCCCGCCACCCGCACCCTCTAAAGACAGGCTCTATATAGGCCCGGCGCCAGGATGCTTGGACCAAGGGCGTCGCGGGGCGGGAGGCGACCGTGCTGGATCCCAGGTAGGCTAGGGTTTCCGTAGGCCCCGATAGCTCAGTGGATAGAGCGACCGCCTCCTAAGCGGTAGGTCCCGCGTTCGAGTCGCGGTCGGGGCGCCCTCCCCGCGGCGCTTCGTCAGAAGACGGCGCCCTTGACCTTCAAGTCGATGATTCCCTCGGGGTCGTACCCGAGTTCGGCCAGGATCTCCTCACAGTGCTCGTTGAACTGCGGGGAGCGGCCAAGGTCGGCCGGTGACTCATCGAACTGGACCGGCGGGCGGACGGCCGTCATCGTGTGACCGGTGCTTGTCGTCATCTCGCCCAGGAGGTGGTTCGCAATCACCTGTCTGTCCGCGGCGACCTGGTCGGAGGCCTGGACCGGTCCCCACTGGCCGGAGAAGTCCGCTAGCAGGCCGATCGCCTCCTTGAACGTGAGCTTTCCGAACGCGCTGGTGAGGAGGGCCCGCACGTCTTCGCCGTTGCGGCCGAATTCCCCGGCGCTGGCGAACCGCGGGTCGTCGGCCAGCCCGGCTAGTCCGAGAACACGGCAGAGATCGGGGAAATAGCGGTGCCCTTGCAGGCAGTTCATCGCGATGAAGCGGTCGTCGCTGGTCTTGTAGGTGGTCACCATCGGCCCTAGGGACGATTCCACCGGGCGCTGCTGAACCGGCGTCCCGTAAAGGCCCGACAGGGCAATTCCGGTGCTGAGCGACCACATGCCGGCCGCCAGCAGGGAGACGTCAACGGTCAGGGCCTGCCCGGTTCGCTCGCGGTGGAGCAGGGCGGCGGAAATCCCGCCGGCTATGTACATTCCGCCGGTGTTGTCGCCGAACGCGCCACTGGGCATGAACGGGGGCGCGTCGACTTCACGCGCCTTGGCGCCCATGGCGATTCCGGTCCGGTACCAGAAGTCAAGGGCATCGAAGCCCCCGGCGTTGGCTTCCTCGCCCTTCGCGCCGTGGCCGGTGCCCCGCACGTAGATCAGGGCCGGGTTTACCGCGCGCAGGTCGTCGACGTCGAACTTCAGCTTCTGCCGGGTCGGGGCGAGCTTGCTGGTCAGAAACACGTCAGCGGACTTCACCAGTGCGTAGAGCACTTCGCGGCCGGCCGCGCTGGCGAGGTTGAGTCCCATGCTGCGCTTTCTCCGGTTGGCCGCTTCCATTCCGGGGTGGAAGGCCGGGACCGCTGGCTGGCCTGGGTGATGCGTGGTCAGTCCGCGCATGAGGTCCCCGTGCAGGTGATGCTCGACCTTGATGACGTCCGCGCCCCAGTCCGCCAGCAGGCCGGCCGCGGCGGGCACGAAGATATAGTCGGCGACCTCGACGACCCGAATTCCGCGCATTACGTCTACCACGGCAGCATTCCTTTCCGGGAGTGCCAAGTGCGAGCATGCTGTCACCCTGCACGGCTGTGGCCGCGCTTGTCAACACATCTGTTGAGCACGGGTTCGGCCGGGCGGCGCAGGCGTTGACAGGCGGCTGCGCCAGCATCAACATAAGCGTTGATGGGTTGCGTCGGATGAGGTACACCGGTCCGGCCGGCGAGGCGCTCGCCGGCCTGCTCCGTGCGCTTGGCGTTGACGCCAGCGAGGCGGACAGCACGCTCTGGCTCGAGGGGGAGCCGCCGCCGCTGGCCACGCCGCACCGGGTGGCCCTGGCCGGGGCGCTCGCCCTGATCGCCCAGGGTGCCGCCGTCGCCGCCCTGTGGGAGCATCGCCAGGGGGCGCCCCAGGAGGTGCGGCTGGCCGCGAGCGACGCCGTGTTCGCGTTGAACCCGGTCCCTTACCTGCGCCGTAACGGGCACACCGGCCTCGACGTAGACCAGCTCTCGCCGCCCTGCGCCGGGCACTACCGCACCCGTGAGGGCCGCCTCTGCTACCTGACCGCCCCGTATCCCGGGCTGCTCGAGGACACGCTGCGCCTGCTCGGCATCCCGGACGACCGGGACGCCACCGCGGCCGCGGTGGCGGGGTGGGATGGCGAGGACCTGGAACGCGCCTTCATCGACGCGGGGGTCGCCGGGACGCTGGTGCGCTCCGCGGCGGAGTGGCGGGCTCACCCGCAGGGGAAGCTGTCTGCCGACCGCCCCGTGGTGGAGATCGAGCGAATCGGCGATGCCCGGCCGGCGCCGCTGCCGCCGGCCGCGCGCCCGCTGGCGGGTATCCGCGTCGCCGACATGACCCATGTCTTTGCCGGGCCGATGACCTCGCGGAGCCTCGCCGAACAGGGGGCGGATGTACTCCACGTCGGCCCCGTGCAGCCCCGGCTGCTCGACCCGGTCGGCATGACGATCGCGACCGGCTTCGGCAAGCGGTCGGCGATCATCGACTTCGCGGCCGGCGGCGCGCCCGTTCTCGCGGGCTTGCTACGTGAGGCGGACGTCTTCGTGCAGAGCTGGCGGCCCGGGACACTCCGGGCCCGCGGCTTCGGGCCGCAGCAGGTCGCGGCCCTGCGCCCGGGGATCATCTATGTCTCGGTCAGCTGCTACGGCCCGTCCGGCCCCTGGGCCGGACGGGCCGGGTTCGACCCGCTGGCCGCCGCCTCAACTGGGATGACCGACACCGAGACCCGCCTCGGGAGCCACCTGCACACGCCGCCGGGCATGATCAACGACCACATCGCGGGCATCGTCGGTGCCGCCGCCGTCACGTCGGCGCTGCTCCGCCGCGCGGTCGAAGGCGGCAGCTGGCACATCAAGATCGCGCTCACGCAGATCGCTTCCTGGGTGCAGGGCCTGGGGCTCGGGCCCGCCGCCGGGCCTGACGGGCCCGGGGCCGGCCAACCCCGCCTGGAGCGAATGGAATCGCCGTTCGGTGCCCTTGAGTACGTCGTCCCGGCCCTGCGCTACTCGGTGACGCCGGCCCGGTACGACCGCCCGCCGGTCCCGGTCGGCTCGTCGCGGCCAGGCTGGCTCCGTCCTTGACGGTCACCGTCGGCCGTCTATCATCTAACCAAGATTACTATTTGTACTACGCTCGTCTGCCTGCGGGTACTCCGCGACGATGACGCGAAGGAGGGAAACGTGACCGCCACGGACGGATCAGTTGCCGCCACGAACCCGGCCGGCCCATTGCGGCTGGAAGACGTCAACGCCGCGCTGAGCGGGCCCGGCGAGCACTTCGAGCGGTACGACCGGTTGCGCGAGCTGGCCCCGGTGCACCGCGGGGTGGCCGGCCCGCAGGAGCACCCGTTCTGGCTCGTCTCCGAGATGTCCTACATCCGGGAGTGCTTCCAGGCGCCGGAGGTCTTCTCCAACAGCGCGATCACCCCGCACACGCCGGATCCGAAGTACCTGCAGATCCCGGAGATGCTTGACGGCCGGCGGCACCAGCGCTGGCGCCAGCTGCTCGGGCCCTTCTTCGCGCCTGGCGCGGTGACCAGGTACAAGCCGCGGGTGCACGAAGTGATCAACGAGATCCTGGACGAGGTCGCACCGCGCGGTGAGTGTGACTACGTCGCCGACGTGGCCCTGCGGTTCCCCAACACGGTCTTCATGGAGATCATGGGCCTGCCGGTTGCCGACGCCGCTGTCTTCCAGGAATGGGAAACCGCCATTCTGCACGGCGGCAACACCTCTTCCCCGCAGGCGCAGGCTGCGATGCAGGAAGTCATGGACTATTTCGCGGGCCTGATCCAGCGCCGCCGGGAGGACCCGCGCCCGGACATCGTGAGCGCGGCGACGACCTGGCGCATCGACGGGGAGCCGATCAGCGACGGCGACCTGCTCGCCTTCTGCCTGCTGATGTTCATGGCCGGGCTGGACACGGTGGCCATGCAGTTGTCGTACTCGATGCTGCACCTGGCCCGGCACCCGGAGGACCGCCGCCGCCTCGTCGCCGACCCGGCGCTGTGGGACGGCGCGGTCGAAGAGTTCCTGCGCTACTACGCGTTCGTCGCCCCGGGGCGCAAGGTCATGGCCGACACCGAGATCGCGGGCTGCCCGGTGAAGGCGGGGGAGATGCTGTTCATGCCGCTGGCGTCGGCCAACCGCGACCCGAAGGAGTTCCCCGACGCCGACAAGGTGATCATCGACCGGACCGAGAACCGGCACCTGGCCTTCGGGGCCGGCCCGCACCGCTGCCTCGGGTCGCACCTGGCTCGCCAGGAGCTCTTGATCGGGCTCACGGAGTGGCACAAGCGGATCCCGGACTACGAGCCGGACCCCGCGATCACCATCCTCGAGCACGGCGGCCAGGTCGGTCTCAACAACGTCCCGCTGCGCTGGCCCGTCGGGTAATTCCCGGAGCTCGGAAGCCCCTGGTGCCCGATGAAGTGACCGGGCACCAGGGGCTTCCTGGCCTGCCTCAGCTGGTCATGTTGACCTTGACCTGGACCAGGTTGCCAGGGTTGCAGTCGAAGGACCCGGCCTTGGCCGGGTACACCCGCTGCCACTTGCCGCTGACGACGCGGGCGATGGCGAAGCACGGGCTCGGCGAGTGCGCCGAGACGTTGGTCGTGCCGACGATCCCGTCCGCGTTGAACGCTGTCTCCTGGCTGCGCAGCACGCTGTAGAGCGATTGACGGGTGAGCGTGCCGCCGTTGGCGACCGCCTTGGTGACCGCGTCCTGGAACAGCAGGGCCTCGACGTACGAGGACAGCGAGTTGCTGTCCAGGTTGCTGATCCCGCCGATCTGCTTGACCTCCGCGGCCAGGGTGGGGTTGTCCTGGTACTCGGTGTAGAAGGCGATCGAGGTGAGGTTCTGGTAAGTGCCCTCGGTGACGGAGGGGTTCAAGGCGATGTAGTAAGGGGCGTAGCAGCCGCCCGCGCACATCCATGCCTTGACGGTGGTTACCCCCTGCAACTTGGCCTCGGCTTGGAGCTGCTCGAAGTTGCCTGGGCACGAGCCGTCCTGGGCGAACGTCGATCCGTGCTGCTTCATGACGAGCACGGCCGGGATCAGCGCGCTCTGCGCCTGCGTGCAGGAGGACCCGTAGTAGCCCAGCCCGTCCAGTTTGATCGATGCCTGCTGGCTGTCCGCGGTGTAGACCGGGATCTCGTTCAGCTTGGCCGTCGGGGAGTCGGTGTTGTAAACGAAAATCCCGTGCAGGCCCGGGTACTGCGACGACAGCCAGCGGTCATCGCCGACCGGCACGGTATAGGTTTGCGGGTTGTCCTTGATCGTCTGGCACATCGTCGGGTCGTTGCCGCCCACCATGAAGGTGTCCGGGTCGCACTGCACCGCCGCCGTTTGCGTGATGCCGTCCAGGTTCGGGATCCCGGCCGCCTGTCCAGCCGAGTTCTTGCAGCCGTCGATGTCGGCGACGTCGGTCAGCGCCAGGGCCGCGGTGCCGACCAGGGCAAAGTCGTTGTTGCAGGCCTGGATCACGCAGTTGCGGGTGGCGTTGGGATCCAGCTTCGAGTCGCACACGTCCACCACGACCTGGCGGCCGGCCAGGCCCCCGTGAGCGTTGACGGTGGCTGCCCACGCCTTCACCACGTTGGCGTTCTTCTGGAACAGGCCCGGGTTTACCGCGGTCGCGATATCGGCGACCACCCCGATGTGCATGGTGGTCGCCGTGAGCCCGACGTCACGGCCGGCCGCCGCGGCGCCGGTCGGGCTGCCGGCCGCCCCGCTCGCGGGCGCCGTCGTCGCCGAGTTAGCGCTCGGCTGGCTGGATGATGACTGGCTGGATGATGAGCTGCACGCCCCGGCGGCCAGGACGGCCGCCAGCGCAATCGTAAAGAGCGCCAGGGAACGCCCGCGGACGAAACGACGTGGAGCCGAAATGGCTCTCTTTCGTCCGCGAGCAACCGGGTTGCCACGTGACATGGTAATCCTCCACTCTGAAGATTCCTTTCCCGTAGTTACGGACTCTCCTGGTGGCGTGGCAATGGTCGCGTGCCGATGAATGGGACGCGTCCCTATGGGTGAAGCGTCGCTAGCTCTGCGCAACGGCCCAGCTAGTGGCGGGGAACGCGCTTCCCCTCAGCGGCCGGACGGGCCGCGCCTGAGCGCGGCCGGGGTCAGTTCGGCCTCGCCGTAGCTGTTGTCGTCGGGGTTGATGGTCACGCCCGGGACGACGAGCTTGTCGATCTGGTCGAGGATGTCGTCCGTGAGGGTGACGCCGGCGCCAGGGAGCTGGGATTCGAGCTGTTCCATGGTGCGCGGTCCGATGATCGCGGCGGTGACCGCCGGGTGGTTGATCACGAAAGCGATGGCCAGCTCGATGAGCGTCAGCCCGGCGTCGCCGGCGAGCTTGGTGAGCTGCTCCACGACCTCGAGCTTGCGCTGGTTGGCGGGGCTGCTCATGTCAAAGCGGGCGCCGGGCCGGGCGGCTGAGGCCGGGGCGGAGTCCCTGGTCCACCGGCCGGACAGCCAGCCGCCGGACAGGGGGCTGTAGCTGAGGATGCCCATGCCGTGGCGGCGGGCGGCGGGCAGTACGTCGGCCTCGATGCCGCGGACCAGGATGGAGTACGGCGGCTGCTCGGTGACGAAGCGTTCCAGGCGGCGGTCGCGTGCGGTCCACTGGGCTTCGACGATCTGGCTGGCGGCGTAGGAGGACGAGCCGATGTAGCGGACCTTGCCCGCCCGGACCAGGTCGGTCAGCGCGCCGAGGGTCTCCGCGACGTCGGTGTCCTGGCTGGGCCGGTGCACCTGGTAGAGGTCGATGTAGTCGGTGTTCAGGCGGCGCAGTGAGTTCTCGACCTCGCGGATGATCCAGCGGCGGGAGCCGCCGCGCTGGTTGGGGTCGGTTCCGCCCATCGGCATGAAGAACTTGGTGGCCAGCACGACGTCGTCCCGCCGCCCGGCCAGGGCCTTGCCGGTGATCCGCTCGGACTCGCCCGCGGAGTAGACGTCGGCGGTGTCCACGAAGTTGACGCCGGCGTCGAGGGCGCGGTGGATGACACGGATGGAGTCGGTCTCGTCCTTGTTGCCCCACGGGCCGAACATCATGGTGCCCAGGCACAGCGGGCTGACCGAGACACCGGTCCGGCCGAGGATCCTGTTCTGCATGGTTACTGTCCTTCCTTGGCGGCGGGCGCGGTCTGGTTGACCGCGGCCAGCGCGTTGAGCGTGCGGGGGCAGCCGATGCGGCGCAGCACTCACCCGTTCGGCCCATTCAACAATCATTGGCCCGAACGGGTGGGGCTGGCTGCGGACGGCTACGCGCTGCGCTCGCTGCCCGGGCCGGCCTCGGCCGGGGTGGCGGCCCAGCTGTCGAGGAGCTTGAGCGCGTCCTCGGAGGGGGTACCGGGCTCAGCGCTGTAGGCGGAGATGCGCAGGCCGGCGTCGGCGGCGAGGTCGAGCGCCTCGTAGGTGAGGGTGAGGTCGCCGACGACCGGGTGGTGGAAGCGCTTGACGCCGGTGCGGTGGAAGCGGACGTTGTGGGCGGCCCACCAGGTGCGGAAGTGGTCGCTGCGGGTGGACAGCTCGCCGACCAGGTTGGACAGGGCCTTGTCGTGCGGGCTGTGCCCGGCTTCGGTCCGCAGCATGGCGACGACGTCCTGGGCCTGGCGTTCCCAGTCCTGGAAGAACGCGGGCGCGGCCGGGTCGAGGAACAGGAACCGGGCGTTGTTGGCCGGCTGGGCCGGACTGTTGATGACGGGGGCGAGCAGGGCGGCCCCGAGCCGGTTGGCGGCCAGGATGTCGAGCCGGGCGTTGCGGACGAAGGCGGGTGCCGTCATCGAGTCGAGGATGCGCCGCACGCTCGGGCGGACCTGCTGGGGCGCCAGGCGGCGGGGGACCCGCGGCGTGGCCGGGCCGGCCGCGCGGGCAAGGTCGAACAGGTGCGCCCGTTCCGCCTCGTCCAGCTGGAGGGCGCGGGCGATGCCCTCGAGGACGCTGTCGGACACGCCGGCCGCCCGGCCGCGTTCAAGGCGGGTGTAGTAGTCGATGCTGACCCCGGCCAGCAGGGCGACCTCTTCGCGGCGCAGGCCGGCCACGCGGCGGTTGCCGCCGTAGGCGGGCAGGCCTGCCTGGTCCGGGGTGAGCTTGGCCCGGCGGGAGACCAGGAAGTCGCGCATCTCGTTCCCGTTGTCCATTACCCCAGGTTACGGTCCGGGCCTGGAAGCGCGGGAGGGCCTGACGGTACCCCGATTGGCGGGCTCTCCCCGCCCGGCGGGCTCATTGCCGGCCGCGGGCAGCCGGGTCCGGCCGGGCGGCCGATCCGGCCCGTCAAGTCGAGCGGCCGGCGGGCCGGGGGAATTATGCGCCCGCGCACGCGTTATGATCAGCGTGGCACCGGTGAACAGAACCGGTTGTCCGACGACGACTTTCTTAGTGTCGTGGTCACCAGCCCACCCGGTGACGGCTCCGGGGCCCGGGTGCGGCGCCCGCTGTGGCCAGCCGCGTCGATCCTCGCGGATCCGCAAGTCGGGCTGGCGTCCGGAGCAGCAGGCCGCTGCCCGGGATGCTTTTCGTCCCGTCGGCGGGACTGAGCGGCATGCTGCCGCGGCCACCGTGCCGGGGCAGCCCAGAGGAGGAGTTTGTGGCTCGACCAGGCCAGCGCCAGAAGGGCGCTCGCCGTACCGTCCCGCAGAAGCAGCGACGCGCCGGCCATCACCGCGGCGACGTGGTCTCGGAGCTCTCGCAAGCCGTCCGTGAGGTCGAGGCGGCCGCCCGGAGCGGCCGCGTGACGTCTGCCGTGCGCACCAAGTTCCAGGCCGTCGCGCTGCTGCTGCGGGACGAGCGGGCCCGCGTCCTGGCGCTGCCGGGCAACGGCAGCCGCCGGGCTGAGCAGCTCAAGCGGCTGGACGGCATCGCGGCCATCCTGGCGACGACCGCCGTCCGCGACGCCGGGCTGCTGGCGCTGCTGGCCGAGGACGCCAGCGTTTCCGACGCGGCCCGGTCGCTCAAACGGGAGATGATGCGGGACCTCGGCCTTGAGCCGGAGCCTGAGGAGGCGGCGCCGACGGAGGCCGCGGCCGCGCTGGCCGAGCCGGAGCCGCGGGTGGTGCCGCAGTCGGTGACCTCCAGGCAGCTGGCGAACCCCTTCCTTGCCCCCGACTTCTCCGCCGTTCCGTCGCGCGCCGCCCGTCCGCGCCGCCTGGGCGCCTGGGAACTGCTCGGCCCGCTGCTGAGTTCCTTCGAGCGGGCCGGCGGGGGAGCCCCGGCGTGCATGGAGCTGCCGGCGCCGACCGCCCGGTTTACCCCGGCGGGCCTGGAGCTGATGCCGCATCAGGGGCGGCTGGTGGCCGCGGCCGAGGCCGGTCACCGGACATTCCTGCTGGCCGATGAGCCGGGACTGGGCAAGACAGCCCAGGCGCTGCTCGCCGCGGAAGCGGCCAACGCCTACCCGCTGCTCGTCGTGGTACCGAGCGTGGTCAAGACCAACTGGGCCCGGGAAGCGGCCCGCTGGACGCCGCACCGCCCGGCCACCGTCGTGCAGGGCGACGGCGAGACCGTTGACGGCTTCGCCGACATCGTGGTGCTGAACTACGAGGTACTCGACCGCCACCGGGGGTGGCTCAGCGATTTCGGCTTCCGCGGCATGGTGGTGGACGAGGCGCACTTCATCAAGAACAAGTCCTCGCAGCGGTCGCAGCACGTCCTCGCGCTCTCCGAGCGGATCCGGGCCCGGGTGGCACGGCCCCTGCTGATGGCGCTGACCGGCACCCCGCTGATCAACGACATCGAGGACTTCCTGGCGATCTGGCAGTTCCTCGGCTGGATCGACGGCAGCAAGCCACTGGGTGAGCTGGCGGACACGCTCGAGGACACCGGCCTGACCCCGGCCGACCGGGGCTTCTACGCCGCGGCCCGCCAGTGCGTGATCGACCTCGGTGTCGTGCGTCGGCGCAAGCTCGACGTCGCGGCCGACATCCCGGCCCGCCGCATCGCCGACCTCCCGGTCGAGCTGGACGGCCGGGCGGGCCGGTCGATCCGCGCGGCCGAGCGTGACCTCGCCCGCCGGATGGTGGCGCGGTACGAGGCGGCGCGGGCGAACCGTTCCTCCGGCGGCGGCGCCGAGGGCATCGACCATGACCTGGTCCGCCGGGTGGCCCGGGCGGAGCTGAAGGACGCCACCGCCGCGCAGTCCGGCGAGAACGTGTTCAGCATGATGCGGCGCATCGGCCGGGCAAAGGCCGAGCTGGCCGCGGACTACGCGGCGCAGCTGGCCCGCAGCACCGGCAAGGTGGTCTTCTTCGCCAAGCACATCGACGTGATGGACGCGGCCGAGGAGGCATTCGCCCGGCAGGGCGTGCGCTTCTCGTCGATCCGCGGCGACCAGACGCCCGCGGTGCGGCAGGGATGCGTCGACGCGTTCGTGAACGACCCGGGCGTCGCGGTCGCGGTGTGCTCGCTGACCGCGGCTGGAGTGGGCCTGAACCTGCAGGTCGCCTCCAACATCGTGCTGGCCGAGCTGTCCTGGACCAACGCCGAGCAGACCCAGGCCATCGATCGCAGTCACCGCATCGGGCAGGCCGAGCCGGTCACCGCGTGGCGCATCATCGCCGCGCAGACCATCGACACCAGGATCGCCGAGCTGATCGACAGCAAGGCGGGGCTGGCCGCCCGGGCGCTTGACGGGTCCGACGAGGAGGTCTCCTCGTCGGCCGACGTGCAGCTCGATGCGCTGGCGGCGCTGCTGACGGATGCCCTGCGGGCGCCTTCCGGGCTGGCCGGCGCCCTGGGTTCCTGACCTGAAAGCGAAAAATGTCATGATTCAGGACTAGTGCAGAGTGTAGTCATCTGATTACTATTTGCTTATGAATGAGTCGCTTGCGTGGCTTCGCGATCCGGAAACCGGACCCGCCCTCAGCCACCTGCTCTGCGGGCTGATTACGGACATCCGGCTGATCCTGGTGCACCCGGACCTCGGCAACGCCGCCAAGCTCGGTGCCATCACCAGGGCCGTCGACCAGCTTGCCCCGCCGCCGGGGCCGGATGACGGCACCGTGCGGGCGGCGGCGGCCGTCGCCGCCATGCTCGCCCGGGGCACCGGCACCGCCACCGCCCTGTTCGAGCGGCTGGCGGGCGAGCAGATCTGCATCGAGTTGTCCGGGCGCGCGGACCGCCCGCTTACGGCGGGGGAGGCCTACCAGCTCCGCGCCGCCCCCGGCACGCTCGGGCACCAGCGGACCGGGACGCTGCGCGCGGTGCGGTCTGGCCTGGTGGCCGCCGAGGTGACGTCGCTCATCGTGCCGACCCGGCTTCCCGCCGCGGCCCGCCAGGCGCTCGGCATCCCGGGCGCGGACAACCCGGCGCCGCCGCTGTCCGACATCCCGCTGGGCACGGCACTGGCTGACCTGGGCGTACGCCGGGAGCCAGTGGGCGCGCGGTTCACCGGCGACGGCACCGGGATGGCGGGCGGCCTCGCGTGGGTAGAGTCGTCGGCGCGGATGTGGCTGGACGACGCGCCGGTCGCGCTGGCCAGCGAGCGGGTGCCCGCGTCCTTCTGCCTGCGCGCCCGCCGGGCGGCGGCGGCCTGAGCGGTCAAGCTGACGATCGCGGACGCGTCCGGTGCCGCCGTGACAGCGACGGCAAACCGGCCGCCTGGCAGGTGCCGGCAGGTGCCGGAAGTGGGGCACAATCAGACTAGGTCGTCCCTACTGAGGAGTAGATATGCGTCGCACCGTGTTCAACGAGGACCACGAGGCCTTCCGTCAGGTCCTGCGGGACTTCATCGAGGCGGAGGTCGCACCCCACTACCAGGAGTGGTACGAGGCCGGCATCGTGCCGCGCGACTTGTACTACAAGCTGGCCGAGCTCGGCCTGTTCGGCATCGAGGTCCCCGAGGAGTACGGCGGCGCGGGCATCAAGTCCTTCAAGTACACCGCGATTGAGTCGGAAGAGCTCAACCGGTCGGCGGTCAGCTTCGGCGGCTCAAGCGTGCACGTCGCGCTGTGCCTGCCTTACCTGCTCAAGCTCGGCACTGACGAGCAGAAGAAGCGGTGGATGCCCAAGTTCATCAGCGGCGAGACGATGTTCGCCATCGCCATGACCGAGCCGGGGACCGGCTCCGACCTGGCGGGCATGAAGACCACCGCCAAGCGGTCCGCCGACGGCAGCCACTACGTGCTCAACGGGGCCAAGACATTCATCACCGGCGGCGTGCACGCGGACCGGATGATCGTCTGCGCCCGCACCGCCCCGCCCCGTGCTGACGACCGCCGGTACGGCATCTCGCTGCTGGTGGTGGACACCAAGCTGCCCGGCTACGCGGTCGGCCGCAAGCTCGACAAGATCGGCCTCAAGGTGTCGGACACCGCCGAGCTGTCCTTCAGCGACGTCCGGGTCCCGGCCGAGGAACTGCTCGGCGAGGAGCACCGGGGCTTCTCCTACCTCGGCCAGAACCTGCCGCAGGAGCGGCTGGCGATCGCCTACGGCGCCTACGCGCAGGCCGCCGCCGCGGTCGAGTTCGCCAAGAAGTACACCGCCGAGCGGCACATCTTCGGCCAGGCGGTGGTGTCCTTCCAGAACACCAAGTTCGAGCTGGCCGCGTGCAAGGCCGAGGTGGACGCCGCCCAGGCAGTGGCCGACCGGGCGCTTGAGGCGCACGACGCGGGTGAGCTGACCGCGGCCGAGGCCGCGTCGGCCAAGCTGTTCTGCACCGAGGTGGCCAGCCGGGTGATCGACCGCTGCCTGCAGCTGCACGGGGGTTACGGCTACATCAACGAGTACCCCATCGCCCGGCTGTACGCCGACACCCGGGTGAACCGGATCTACGGCGGCACCTCCGAGGTCATGAAGACCATCATCGCCAAGGACATGGGCCTGTAGGGCTGGCCGGGGGAGCCGCCCGGCCCGCCGGCCAGGCCGGCTGCCGCCCGTAGTGTTGACCATCACATGCGCGGCGCATGTGTGGCGTGTAGCTGGGATATGTGGCGCGCAATTGCGCGTATATCGTATAAGCCCGTGTATCTCGGACCCGTCATTGACGCGCATACCCATCTGATGCTCGATCCCGAAAGTCAGATTGTCAGCGTCCCGCACCCGCCGGAGGCCTACCTCGAGCTGGTGCGCGGCTCACGGATACGGCGCGCGGCCGCGCTGACAATTGCGCCACGGGGGGACCTGAAGCGGACCCGGGACGGCAATGACGCGCTGCTGCGGCTGGCCAGGGACTCTGGCGGGTTCTTCTTCGCCGCCTGCTCGGTGCACCCGGCCGACGGGGCCGCCGCCGGCGAGGAGGTCGACCGGGTGGCCGCGGCGGGCGCGTCCTGGCTCAAGCTGCACCCGAACACGCAGCGCCTGGACGTCGCCGACCCCGCCGTCGCGGCGGTGGTGCGCCGGGCGGCCGGGAACGGGCTGACAGTGCTGTTCGACGCCTACTCGCCGTGGGACGCCACCCAGCCGGGCAAGTTCGCCGACCTGGCCGAGTCCGTCCCCGAGGCCCGGCTGATCCTGGCCCACGCGCACGGCCCGAACTTCCCGCAGCTGCTGCTCTACGACATCATGAGCCGTTACCCGGGCTGGCGGCGGAACGTGTGGGTGGACATCTCGGTGACCGGCCCGATGCTGGCGGGCGGCCCGCTGGGCGAGCAGTTCGCGTGGGTGCTGCGCAAGTTCGGCCTGGACCGGGTGCTGTTCGGCAGCGATTACCCGGTCGATGACCCGCTGGTGGCCGTCGCCGCCGTCGCCGTGCTCGGCTTCACCGATGACGAGCAGGCCGCCATCCTGCACGACAACGCCGCCGCGCTGCTCAGCCAGGAGCGGTGACGGCGGCTTCCGCGCACCCAACTCAGTCCAGATAATGAGACGAATTTGCTCATAATTCAAGACAGAATCTAAGGTGGTGCCATGCCTGAGGTCTACACGCACGGTCATCACGAGTCAGTCCTCCGCTCGCACAAGTGGCGGACGGCCGAGAACAGCGCCGCCTACCTGCTGCCGCACCTCGCCGCGGACGCGCGGGTGCTCGACGTCGGGTGCGGTCCCGGCACGATCACCGCCGGCCTGGCCGACCGGGTGCCGCTCGGCCGGGTGACCGGCATCGACACGGCCCGGGAGGTCGTCGAGCAGGCCCGCGAGGCCGTCGGCGGCCGGCCGAACGTCGACTTCGCGGCGGGCGACGTGTACGCACTCGACTTCCCTGACGACAGCTTCGACGTGGTGCACGCGCACCAGGTGCTGCAGCACCTGGGCGACCCGGTGCGGGCGCTGCGCGAGATGAGCCGGGTGACCAGGCCCGGCGGCCTGGTCGCGGCCCGCGACGGCGACTACGGCGCCATGGCCTGGTACCCGGAGTTCCCGGTGCTCGACGAGTGGCGCGCCCGCTACATCGCGGTCGCCCGCGCCAACGGCGGCGAGCCGAACGGCGGACGCCGGCTGCACGCCTGGGCCCGGGCGGCCGGCTTGTCCGGCGTCACCTGCTCCTCGTCCAACTGGACCTACGCCACCGAGCCGGAACGCGCCTGGTGGGGCGGCCTGTGGGCGGACCGCGTGGTCAAGTCCGCGTTCGCCGCCGCCGCGACCGGGGGCGGCTACGCGGCCCCGACCGACCTGGAGCGGATCGCGGCCGGCTGGCGTGCCTGGGCGGCCGATCCCGACGGCTGGTTCCTCATCCCCAACGGCGAGATCCTGTGCCGCGTCGTTTAGCGGCCGGGCAGCCGCCTGTGACGCCCCCGCCGCCCCTGGCCGGCCCCGGCCCGGGTGGCTCACTCCCCGGCCGGGCGCTCCTGAGCCCGTCCGGGCTGAGCCTGGCCCGGCCGCGCGTGACCAACGCGCCGGAGCAGCGCGCTGAGCTGCTGAGCAAGCCGCATCCGTTCGGAAGCGACCTCGGACAGCCGTGCCGCCAGCTCGTCACGCTGCCGGGCGACCTCGGCCAGCTGCTGCTCCAGCTCGATGATGCGGCGGATGGCGGGCAGCGTCATCCCCTCGTCGGCCATGGTGGCCACCTGCTGGATGACGCGGATCTCGACCCGGGTGTAGCGGCGCTGACGGCCCGCCGAGCGCTGCGGCGAGACGACCTGGAGGTCGTCGATGCGGCGCAGGAAGGCCTGCTTGAGCGAGAGCATGTCCGCGACCTGCCCCACCGTGTACAGCGGCACGTTCTCGTCCTCGAATGGCTCCATGTCCACCTCCTCGGGTCACCGCGGCGCCTGCTGTCAGGCAAATGCTAAGCGGCCAGCGGGTGAGTGCACCCGCTGGCCGCTGCTAGCGCCTCAGCCGATCCTGCCGTGACGGCAGGCCGACTCGGCCGACTCGGCCGGGAGCTCCCTGGCCGCGCCGTCGCCGACCGTGATCTTGCGCGGCTTGGCCGCCTCGCGGACCGGGATGCGGACCTCGAGCACGCCGTCGTGCTGGCTGGCCTCGATCGCCTCGGCGTCCAGGTTGTCTGACAGGCGCACCCGGCGGGTGAAGCTGCCGAACAGCCGCTCGCGGGTGACCGGGTTCTCGCCCTCGGTCTTGGTCTCCTCGCGGGTGGCGGTGACGGTGAGCACGCCCTTGTCCACGGTGACGTCGATCTTGTCCTGGTCAACGCCGGGGACGTCGAAGCGGAGCACTACCTCGCCGTCGCGGCGCACGGTGTCCATCGGCAGGCCCTGCGCCCAGAAGCCCTGGTTGCCGGACGCACTGCCGTTGAGCGCACTGCCGTTGAACGCGCGCCGGATGATCCGGTCGAAGTCCCGGCTGATCGGGTCGAGAGTCGTCAGGTACATCGCTACCTCCTGAGAGGGCTGCCACCCGGTGTGGTCCCGCCCTGTGCTTGGAAGAACCTTACAACTCAAGTTGTATATTCTCTGCCCAGAATTTGTCAAGTAAGTTCCGACAGGAAGCGGCGGGCGTTGCCGCCTGCCCGGCTATCCTCGGATACATGGCGATCCGCGACATCCGGCTCTTCGGCGACCCGGTACTGAGAACCCCGGCCGAGCCGGTGACCGACTTCGACAAGCAGCTCCGCGGACTGGTCAAGGACCTGGCCCAGACGCTCGACGACGCCCAGGGGGCCGGGCTGGCGGCGCCGCAGATCGGCGTCGGGCTGCGGGTGTTCGCCTACGCGGTCGGCAGCGAGCGCGGTCACCTGGTCAACCCGGTGCTCGACTTCCCCGACGAGATCGAGCAGGACGGCGAGGAGGGCTGCCTGTCCTTCCCCGGCGTCTACTACGACGTACGGCGGCGGCTCAACACGGTGGCGCGCGGCTTCACCGGTCAGGGTGACCCGGTGCAGGTAGTCGGCACCGAGGTGCTCGCCCGCTGCCTGCAGCACGAGACCGACCACCTGGACGGCGTGCTGTTCATCGACCGGATGGACACCGCCACCCGGAAGCGCGCTTTGCGAGAAATTAGAGAACGAAACTGGGACGTCCGGGCGAAGTTCAGCCCGCACCGGATGAGTGACCGCATATTCTGACAACCGGCGCGGGTACCCGCGCTCCCGCATAGTTAACGCTGGAAGCGCTGGTAACGCAGGCACCAGGGTGGGTATCGCTGGTAACGATTCCTTTTCCACGGTTGGGTAGCTTCCGTGCGGGACTGAGCTACGCGGGAGGTAAGCGCACATGCCGCGAAGGATGCCCGGTAGCGGTGCTGGATCCGAATGGCCGGACGAGACTGGCTACGGCCCGGACCAGTACGGCCCCGACCAGTACGACCAGTACAGCGAGGGTGATTACGGCCAGGGCGATTACGGCCAGGGCCAAGGGCAGAACGGCCGCGGCCGCTACGGCCAGGCCGAGTACCGGCCGGGCCAGGACGGCCGGGGCGGGTACGGCCAGCCGGGCGGTCCTCCCCCGGCCCGGGACGGCGGGCAGCAGGGGCAGCGGAACGGGCACCCGGGCTACGAGGCGACGCAGGCGTACAGCTACCAGGGCGGCCCCCAGCGTTACGACCAGGCGCCCGGATACGAGCAGACTCAGCGCTTCGACCAGCCTCAGTCTCACCAGCAGGGGCAGCCTTACCAGCAGGGGCAGCCTCATCAGCAGGGACAGCCGTACCAGCAGGGACAGCCGTACCAGCAGAGGCAGCCTCACCAGCAGGGACAGCCGTACCAGCCAGAGCCGCGGCGCGACGACCCGCGGCAGCACCAGGACTGGGGCCAGCAGGGCCAGGACTACCAGGACTACCAGGGCCAGCAGTACCAGCAGGGGGGCGGGTACCAGCCGCCGCAGGGGCACCAGCCGCCTGGCGCCCAGCCGCCGGGCGCCCGTCCGCCGTCCGGGCGCCCCGGCGGCAACGGCGGCCCGCCGCGCAAGGTCAGGTTCCGCCGCACCCGGGGTTTCTTCCGCCGCCCGGTGGTCCGGGTGATCAGCGCCGTGGTGGCGCTGTTCCTGGTCGTGGTGATGTTCTCGGCCGGCCAGGCCGCGTTCAAGAACAACGGCCAGGGGCTGAGCGCTAACCTGGCCGAGTGGGCCAGGGACCACTACCTGGGCCCGGTGGTGACGTTCGGGGAGTGGCTGTCGTACAACCCGCCGCCGAAGGGCGGCAAGCCGTCGTTCTCGCTCGCCGTGCCCAGCGGCGAGGCCGTCAGCTCAAGCCCGGCCGCCAAGGGCAAGTCCAAGCAGGCGTTCGTGCCCGACATCCCGGCCACGCTCAAGTCGCTGGCGGGCTCGCCGATCGCGGGCGAGGGCCAGTGGCGGGTGGCGGAGAAGGTCAAGGGGCAGCCGGCCATCCTGACCACGTTCCTGCGCGACGCGACGTACACCTCGCAGGTCAACGGGATCGCGTCGATCGACCAGCGGCTGGTGAAGTTCTCCCTGCGCCCCGGCACGGAAGACCCGGGGACCAGCCAGAACTGGGGCGTGCCCGCTTACATCCCGGCCGGGCAGCGCAAGGGGCTGCTCGCGACCTTCAAC
>Ga0265338_10002694_pt1 | contig 26098 bp, 20 predicted proteins | sample 42126metaG_FD_193579 | JGI IMG/M metagenome (GOLD analysis project Ga0265338, IMG submission 193579) | Rhizosphere microbial communities from Carex aquatilis grown in University of Washington, Seatle, WA, United States - 4-21-26 metaG | ecosystem: Host-associated > Plants > Roots > Rhizosphere...
CTCGTTGCCGCCTTCCCAATCGTCCACCGAAGTCGCGCTGGAACCAAACAACCCAATCCCGGGCTGGCCGGCGGCGATGAAATGATCGGAGTCGTCGTAGGTGATCAACAGGCTGCCGTTACGATACACCATCAACCGGGCGGTGCCAGGGGCGACCGTTTGCACGCTTAATTTCAAGGTGTCGCCGGTGGACCAAATCGTCGGGTCCTGGGCCAATTGATAGAAGGTATTGTTCGCGAACGCATACAAATAAGCCCCATCGGCTTTGACCGCCACGATGTAGCTTTGGGAAGGCGATGTTCCGCCTCTCACCACGACACCGTTCCACCCGTCGAAGTCGCCGGTGATGCGGATTTGCGAATACTGGTCAGCCGCGAAATTGTTTCCGTTCCAATAATACACGGCGCCGTTGCCAAGGCCGGCAACGACCTGGCTGCCCTGGATGACCGCCCCGGTCCAATTGGGATCAGGCGTCCAGTTTGCCCCCAGGCCTCCGTCGGCGCGGTTGAAATTATCCTGCACGGTCGCGGCATTAGTGTCCGACACGCTGATCACAACGGAAGCCGTGCTGACGGCGCCATGTGTGTCGGTAACCCGCAGGCTCACGAAGTGACTCCCCGTATTGGTGAAAATGTGCGTAACCAATGGCGAGTTCGAACTATCCAATTGCCCATTGTTGTCGAAATCCCACGCGTAACTTAATGAATCATCCAAATCCGGATCGCTGGATCTTGTGCCATCGAAATGAACCGTCAAAGGCACCTGGCCGATGGCTTGATCCACTGAGATAACCGCGACGGGCGGCTGATTGGGCACGGTATTGAGATCCCCGCCGGACCAATTATCGGCGGCGGGAGGCGAGGCGCTGAGGTTGCGATAGAGGTTGAAGCCGGGCGCGCCGGCGCGGAGCACCGAGTCGGTGATATTGGTCAGTGTGATGCCGTTGCGTTTGACCGTCAGCGTGTTCCCGGAAACTTCCAGCCGCACCACGTCGTTTGAGTTAAATGTCTTGCTGGTGTCCATCGCCAAAACACTCCCCTGGTTGCGATAGACGAAATAAAATGTCGGTCCAAACGAGACGCCGTAGAAATCATAGTTGCCCACCGTGCCCGAACCCCGCACCGTCAAATCCACGATGTCGTCAGCGCCTCCGCCTTGCACATGCTTCAAAGTCGTTTGGGCAAATTGATTCGAAGAAAAAACGCCACCTACCCACCGGGCCACCGCAAATCCGTCGGACGCCAGCACCGCCTGGCCGTTGACGATCGAAATCAGTGGGGCCGTTTCCAGGTTTGTCCAATTACTGCCCAGGCCCGCCGCGTCGGGGCGATCAAAGTAATCAGTTACGGGCGCATCGGCCGTACCGACCCCATTGCCGCCCTCCCAATCATCCAGGGAAGTGGCACTGGAACCAAACAATCCAATCCCGGGCTGGCCAGCGGCAATGAAATGACTGGAGTCGTCGCAAGTGAACAACGGGCTGCCGTTGCGGTAAACCACGAGGTGGGCCGTGCTGCCGGCCACTGTTTGCACACTCAATTTCAATGTATCTCCGGTAGCCCAACCCGTGGAGTCCTGGGCCAGAAGATAGAACGCATTGTTCACGAAGGCGTAGAGATAAGCGCCATCCGATTTAACAGCCACGATGTAGCTCTCCGACGGTGCAGCGCTGCCTCTGACCACGACGCCGTTCCACACATCCAGGGTGCCGGCGATGCGGATTTGCGAATACTGGTCGGCCGCGAAATTATTGGCGCTCCAATAATACACGCCACCGTTGCCTAAGCCGGAGACGACCTCGTTGCCCTGGATGGCCGCGCCGGTCCAATTGGGATCCGCCGTCCAGTTTGGTCCCAGGGCTCCGTCCGCCCGGTTGAAATTATCTTGCGCGGAATTCGTCGCGGACACGCTCAATTGCTGAAGTCCAGCGACCGCCTCCGGCAGCCAGCCGGAGAACCACGCATGAATGCGGTCCGCACCACCCCCCATGAGAAACTGAACTTGTTGCGCCTGCAATCGCGCGGCAAAGTCCATCACCTCGTCGTGGAAAGTCGGAGTACCGGCGTAAGTGACAAAATCTTGTGACAGCCAGAGACGGTTGGCAGGCACAAACGGTGGCTTGTGCGCGAGAATCCAATCATCGGTAAGCCGATAGTTATTCTGAAAGTTAGTTTCGGTCCCATAGTTGTCCAGCATGCCCCAGATGGACGCATCGGGCTGCCCGGCTGGAAAATCCCAGGCCGCGGCGAAGTTGAATACGGAGGAATTCCGGAACAGTAAATTCACCGCGCCGAAACCCGACTTGCTGAACCCCAGCAACCAATGCTCTTCGTGTCCAGATTGTGACAGGTTTGTTCGTACCCAGGGAACCAGATCTTGCGTAAGGAACGTTTCGTATTGGCGATTCGGATCCGAGTTGCTGTCCCCATACCATGGAGTCGCGGCAAACGACGGCGCGACGATGGTGGCATTGTAAGCGTTAGCGATGCCCAAAGTCCGCAACTCCTCCAAGCCATCACCAAATTCACTTTGAAGCTGGACTCCGGTGTCCACTGGCAGGACGTAGATAAATCGATGAGGCACCCCGGGCGTCGGATTCGTAGGCGGGAGCACGCGCAACGTTGTCGGGTCAGGTCCGTTGTGCGGCGAGGACGCCTGATACCACTGCACGCCGTTGGTGTCCGTTTGAAGATTGGTCACCACCAGTTGCGCAAAGCCGGATAGCGCGTGCCCCGCAATCCACAGGGCCAAGCCGGCGGAAAGGATCATTGACCTGGCTTGGCCAATCAAACCACGAGGGTATTCTTGAGATGTGATCATATCATTTTTTTGCGGTTAGAATTTCTAAGGCCGGGCCGGATCGGTTGACGTGCCCGCGACGGCCGCCGGGCGAGTCAGGGATACGGTTGGTTACATGCCCCGATCGAATAGCCGGAAGCGGGAAGCGGGTTGCCTGCAAAATCCGTTGCGGGAACTGCTATCCCAAAAATTGTGTTCAAATCCAACCCCTGACCCAGCAACCCACTGGCTCCCGTGAGCCGGTAATTCGTGATGGCTGCAATCGTGAGAGCATTGGCGTTCTGCACCGCGGCGAGACTGTTCAGGTTGGGGTTTATGGAAAATCCGGTTCCCAGTTCCTGCCCGGTATTGCCTCGGAAATCCGAAAGGCCGGTGTCAGTGGTGCCGTGCCATACCATGGTCGCCGCGCCGTCGCCGCGCCAGTAATCATTGCCGGCCAGGCCGACTCCAATCGCCGAAGAGTTTACGTTCACGCAGTTGCCGCTGTCCGCGTAAAAAATGTTGTTGGCCACGATGTTCGTCCCCGAGCTGAAGGTATTGGCGGCAAAGAACGCCGTGTTGCCGGGCACGGTGGCCAGGAGGGTGTTGTTGAAAATGGTCGTTTGCCCCCCGATGGAGAGGTTGCTGCTAAAAGCCAGTTCCGACTTGTGGACGACGTCGTGATTTGGATTGGTTCCGTTGTGGCAGGCGACATTAAAAAATATTCGGTTCGATGGCCCGACGCTGTTCCACATGTAAAATCCCGCGCCTTCGTTGTCATGGCAGTAGTTGTAAAAAACGGAGCAATTGGTGCATTTGGCGTCCATATCAATTCCGCTCCCGTCGAAAACGGTCCCTTGTGACGCTTTCATGTTGAAAATCTCGTTGCCAACGGCTTGGCAATCGGCGGCGACCATGAACACGACACCCGCCGCGCCGCCGCCTGACGAGGACTGGGTTCTCATGCCGCCGTCGTGGCAGGTGTTGGACGAGACCATCGAATTGCGGGCGGCAAAAACCGCGATGGGAATGCCGCCGCCGTAGTTCGCCGTGCCCGCCACGCCGTAGATGTTGGAGATGGTGTTGGCGACGAAAACAAAATTGCTGAAAATGATGTTCCCGCTGGTACCGCCCTGGCCGCCGAAGAGAGCGTTGTCAACGCCCGTGGAAATGCCGAACGCGCTGCAATCATGAATCGCGCAATTGCTCACCACCACGTCCGAACACCGGTTTGCATTGTCCCCGGGCTGTGCGATCACACCCACGGGCCATTGATAAATCTCACAATCGCTGATCCAGATCCCGCTTTTGTTGGTTGAGTCGATTTTGATCCCGGTGATGGGGTTGAAATTGTCCCAGGTTGAATCGGCCACCCAGTTGGTATTGCCAACCACCACGAGATTGCTCACGACCAGATTGGCTCCCGCCAGCCTCAAGCCATGGCTATTGGTGCTGATAATTGTCGCCCGCGAGCCATTGCCTGAAGCTGTGACAATGATGGGGTGGGCGAGCGTGCCGTCGGCATAAAGGGTCAGGTTGGATTCGCTAAAACTCTGGCCGCCGGTCAACCGCAGCATGCAGTGATTTGTCAGGGAGGAAAGTCCCCTGGCCACGGTGCGAAACGCGGTGGCCGGCGTGAGGCCGTCGTTGGCGTCGCTCTTGGTGTTATCGACGTAGAACACGGCGCCGTCATAACCGGAATTCGCCGGTGCTCGCAGGCGAAAAAAAGCCGCCGAATTGGTGAGGGACGTCGCGTAAATCAGGGAAGCCCCAGTGATATCGCTCCACGGGCCGAGCAGGTCTGGAGATGCCTGGAGCACGGCATTGCCGTTGGTCCACGTGATGGTGAGATCGCCGCCGGTTCGTGCGATTTCCAGCGAGTTCACGTCCGAGCGCGCGCACCACAAGACCGAAAGCAGGAACAATAATGTGAATGTCGTTTTCAAAGTCTGCCGACGGCAAATTCCGCGTTCGCCAACGCGTAAGATTCAGGCACGCCGATGTCCCACAATCGCCCGGGTGCCCGGAAACCATGCAATCCGCGCCCGACCCACTGTGGAAAAATTTCGCGTTCCAAGGAAACCGGCCGTCTTGACGGAATTTCCTTGATCCGGTTGCGCCGAATCAGGTACAGGCCGCCATTGACCCAACCGCGGCCGCCAGCCTCTATTTTTTCGCGGAATTGCCGCACGCGACCTCCCTCGTCGATTTCGACGGAGCCAAACCGCCGGGTGTCTTCCACTTCGCTCAACAGGATCGTCGCGTCCGAGGCGCGGTCGATATGCCAGCGCATAAATTCATCGATACCCACGTCGCAATACGAATCTCCGTTAAGCACCAGGACGTGTTCGGACTTGATTTTCGGCAATGCGAATCGCAGCGCACCACCGGTTCCCAATGGTTCCAATTCCCGGGAATAGCTCAGGTGCATCCCCTCGTAGCTGCCACCCAAAACTTCCTCCACCTGATCCCCCAGGTATCCCGTGCAGAGCACGACGGAACGCACGTTCGCCCGAGCCAGTTGCATCAGCAAATAATCGATGAACCGTCGGCCGCGGACCTCAGCCAGCACCTTGGGTATGCCGGGCACCGCCGCTCGAAGCCGGGTGCCGAAGCCGCCCGCGAGAATGGCCGCCGAAATGGGTGCTGAACCTGTCACAGAACGATCAAACGCGTGTGCCCGAAGTTGGAACGCTCTCGGACCCCGGCGTTTCCAAATTTTGAACCTCGGTTTGCGTCCCGATTGGGGCGGGACGAAGATTTTCACTGCCTGGCTGGAACCAATGCACCAGCCGTCTCCCCAGCAGAATTCCTGGTTTCTCGATAAATTGATACGTGAACGCGCCCAACAGGATGCTGAGCGAACCAGTGCAACCCAGCACCGCCACAAATGAAGGCACCGAGCGCATCCGGTTGTTCAGCATCAAAAAACCCCGCATTACGAGGATGAGCACCGCGACGTGATTGAGGTAGACGCTGTACGAAATCCGCCCGAGGAATCGCGCGATGCGGTTGGTCAGCAGCAAGGCCGGGAAACCACCCCCACCCGCGGATGATTCAGAGACAATTTCGATGAGCAAAAACATCCATCCCCCCGCGAACACCAGAAGTTGTTTTGGCAGGAGAATCACGCTGACCGGTATCAGGCACACCAACATTGAAATAAACTCCGGAGAAAAGCGGTTTTTACCTTGAAGGTAAGGACGAAGAAAATAATACGAGCCGATGCCGATGAGGAAATAGTGGATGTGATTCGGCAGCGCGGCGCCGGTATTCGGATAGACGAAGTGCATCGCGAGGGCGATTCCACAAAGCGCCAACACACCTTTGAGTGAAGACTTGTAAAAGGGATACAACAGCAGCGGAGCCACCAGATAGAATTGCCATTCGAGAGAAAGGCTCCAAGCCTGGCCGAGGTAAGCCGTGGTCGCATGTTGCAGAACCCAATCGGGAACCAACCCTTGAAGCAGTGTCAGTGCAATCAGCAAATGCGTAGGAAAATGCAGGTTCCACGTATGGTAACGCTCAAGCGCCACAGTTTGATACCAGCCCGGCATCACATCGGACATCTTGACGCAATCGACCGCATGGATCGGGTAGATCACCACCGAAACCAAAAGCATCAAGAGGAAAATCGGGTAGATTCTGAAGAACCGGCGCGTGAGGTAAACCGGATACGTTTCGTGACGGGTTTCGAGCAACCCCGCGATGACATATCCGCTGATGGCCATGAACAGGCGCACAGCGTCGGTGCCGAAATCCAGTCGGGCCAACAGCGGGTGCCGGAGGGCGGCGCCCGTAAACAGGATCACGTGCCCCAGCAGGACCAGAAGCGCGAGATACCCCCGGAGTCCTTCAATGGCTTCAACCCTTTTCATAATTCTCGAGAAATTAAACCCTCGTTCTTACACCGACGCCGGGACGGCGCACTGGACCAGGGTCCTGCAAATATAGTGAACGTCCTCCCGCGTGAGGCCTGCCCACGTCGGCAGGCAAATCCCCCGTGCCGCCAACCGATCGGCGACGGGAAACCGCCGATTCGCCACATATTTCTGAAATGGAGGAAGGTCGTGAGTTGGGTAATAAAGGCGCCGGGCATCGACGCCGGCCTGCTGCAGTTGTTCCAGGATTGCGTCGCGACGTTCGCCAAATCCTTCCTCAATGAAAACGACGAATTGCCACCAGGCAGATTCGGCCCAATCCCGCTGTTGTTGCCAGCTCAGGCCGGGCACGCCCTCCAGTTCTTCGCGGTACCAGGCGGCCACCTGCCTGTGGCGGGAGAGAATTTCCGGCAGACGTTCCAGTTGCGCCAGACCGATGGCTGCCTGCATATTGGTCATGCGATAGTTGTACCCCACAACGGGATGCCAGTAGCGTTTTTCCTTGGTCATGCCCTGGTTCTTCAATAAGCGGATGCTCTCGGCCACGACATCATCGTCGGTCGTAATCATCCCCCCTTCGCCGGTCGTGATCATCTTATTGCCAAAAAAGCTGAATGTGCCGACGTTGCCGATGGAACCAACCGGCTTGCCGCGATACTTTGCTCCGTGCGCCTGCGCCGCGTCTTCAATCACAAACAATCCGTGACGTCGCGCAATTGCCGTGATGACTTCCATGTCCGCCGGATGGCCGCGAAGATGAACCGCGATGATGCCGCGCGTTTTGGGGGTGATCTGGGCTTCAATCAAGGAAGCATCCAGGCACCAGGTGCCGGGATCGACATCCAACAAAACGGGTTTTGCGCCGCAATAAATAACCGCATTCGCACAGGCCACAAAGGTCAACGTGGGCACGATCACTTCGTCATTGGGCTTCACTCCCAGTGCCAGCAACGCGAGATGCAGTGCGGCCGTCCCGTTGGAACAAGTGATCGCGTGTTTGGTCCCGGCCACGGCGGCAAACGCCGTTTCGAACCGGTCCAGGTATTTCCCGGCCGATGAAATCCACGTGGATTGCAGGCAGTCCATCACGTAACTGGCTTCCTTCTCCCCAAGAGTTGGAAATGATAACGGAATCGTCTTCATGGTTTCTTGATCAGCAATACACTTCCGCTGGTTGTGCTTTGTCCGCCTCCCGCATCCAATCCCACTGCAACAGCCACCTATCCTCCTCCGTCAACGGGACTCCCGCCGCGCGGCGATAGACGGCGCGATACGCTTTGGCGGTTCGCGTCCAATCGAAATCCTTCATGCGCCTGAATCCCTTGGTGCGGAGGTCATCAGAGACATCCGAATTGCGCAGGACCCCGATGATCGCATCCGCGATTTGCTCGCGGTTTTCAGGATCAAACAACAGCGCTGCGTCGGCGACCTGCTCGGGCAAGGCCGAGGCACGGGAGCAGGCCACCGGGATACCATCGAACCACGCGTCGTAAATCGGGAGGCTGCTGGCTTCAAACAAACTCGGTTGCACCAGGGCGCCCGCGAGTTTCTGAACGATCCGCAGGTCCGATTCGGGCAGAAAACCCAGGGCGTGAACCTGGTCTTCCAAGCGAAGTTCGCGGATGCGCTTTTGAATTTTACTCCAGTGCGGCTCTCGCTGGCTCCCGGTGAGAACCAGTGGTACCACCACGTTGCGGTTCCGCAGCAGCGCCAGCGCTTCCAGGAGCTGCAAATGGTTTTTGTGCGGCCAGGTGATTGCCGGATAAAGCAGGTACTGCTCCGGGAGACGGTAGCGAGACTTAACCCCCTTTATTTCCTCCGCGCTGCATGCGGCGGCGAATTGGTTCAACGCCCCTTCGGCAATCACCTGAACCTTCGTCGCATCCACGCCGTACTGGCGCACGATGTCATTTTTGGTCCAATGCGAGCCAACCACAATCGTTCTGGCCAGACGGCAACCTGTCGGAAACATGGTCTCCCGCCAGGCCAATTCCTGCGGCGTGAAAAATCCCGGCAGATGAAGATGCTGAAGATCGTGAGGATTGTAGATCGTCGGGACGGCGCACACCACAAATCGCTGCCAGGTCATATGCATCACGTCGCAACCGAGACTCTCATAAAATCCATCGGAGAGCGGCACTTCCGGCCACGTTTTCGGCGCCGCCAGCCGGCGTTCCAACGCGCGCAGAAACGGCCGCGCGGCCATGGAGGCGAGCGACTTCGTGGCGCCAAGCAATCCGTTCGCAAACGTCGTTTTAGATGCTCCCGCGCGGTCCCTTCGGACGGTCAGCGTCTGGTTCGGACCCAAGTGTGGCCGCCAAAACGCCTCTTGCTCCTCGGAAGATACGACCAGGACGTAGCTTTCATTTTGGCAGGAAAGCGTTCCCAGTGCCCGGACCAATGCCAGAAGGGCGTGCGCAATACCGCCTCCACTCGAAGGAAGAACCTCCGCGTCCAAGGCAACACGCATGGCTTCCCGTGCGCTTTTACCGGCTCCATTTCTCGATGACATGTTTACGAATGCCGCGACTCACGGCGGAGCGCCAGATTGCAGAGCCGGCGGTAGAGCTGGTTTTGGTAATCGTTCAAATCGAATTCCGTCTCCGCCACTTTCCGGGCCTGCCTACCCAGTTGTGCGCGTAAATTCGAGCTGCTCAGAATACGTAAGAATTTGTCGTGAAACTGTTCCCCTTCGCTTCGGTTTGCACACACACCCATGCGCCGCGTCTCAACGAATCGGCGCGCTTCGGTGCCCGGACCGGCAATGCAAAAGATCGGCATTCCGGCGGCGGCCATCTCGGTCAGTCGGCTCGGGATGGAAAAGCGCGCGTAAGGATTTTCCGGGGATGCAGCGCAATTGAAAGGTATGATCGCAAGATCGGCTTCCGCCAAATAGCTCTGGAGATCCGGTTTAAAGCCTACGAATTCAACTTCCGGCTCAAATGCGACCCCGGATTCCCGACAGCGTTCGACCTGCCGCGAACTCCCCACCCACTCAATGGGCCGAAGTCCCGGGACGCGGGCTTGAACACCCCGCCACAGCCGACGGACATCCTCCAAAACCGGCGGGTAATGCACATTGCCGACCATCACCGCTCGAAACGATTTGTCGACCGGACGATGCACCCGCGGCAGTTCCGGTGCCACTTCGACCTTGAAGGTGTTGACGATCTTTGCGGAGCATCCAAACCGGGTCCTAAGTTCATTGCCGATGCCTTCGCCGAGAACCCAAACCGAATCGCACCGAGGGAGCAGCTTGCGCAGTATTCTTTCGCAGTCGCCGCCCTCATCTGGCATGTAATCATGGAAGTGCTGAACCAATGGAATCGCGTGGTTGTATTCCTTCGAAATCTCCCAGGTCAACGACAGGTCATCGTCGCAAAAACAATTCGAGTAGATGACGTCCGGATGGAATTTCATTGCGTTCAGCTCGGGCTTCACCGGGCGAAAATAGCGGGCCATTCCGGTCATGCCGGCGTTCAGGCCGACCGCGCGCGCACATTGGTTCGTCATCCGCAGCGCCAGCCGCTCGGCCCACCGTTGTGACCATCGCTGAGAACTTCGCCGCCGCGCCTGCAAACTGAAAGCCCAGGGAGGTGCGCCGTCATTACTGATGAAAACATTGGCCAGCCGCGATGGATCATACCCGCCAAAGTGCCTCAGCAACACCGCTCCGATCCCGTGAGCGGGACAAACACTTTGCTTGGTCACCACCAATACTCGCGGGTATTCATCCGTGAATTGACGGCCCGCCCGCTTCGTGACCTCAGCGAAGTTGCCCGCTTGCCCCCAACGTGTTTGCGCGTGGAAATTCATCTCATTGCCAATTCCGCCGGCGGCTCCCTCTGCACTTTTGGCGGACGTGTTTCCAACGCGCGAAACGCGATGATGTTATTGAGGGAGCGGTCCCTCATGATGCCGCGGATCTGCCGCAGATAGACGTCAAATTCCGCCTTGCTTTCAACCAACTGCATTCCGTGTTCGAGGACTTCGTCGGCGGCAAGTTCCAACGGCTTCACTCTCGCCGGCCACTCCAGATCCCAGCACAAATCGGAAATCTTGTCCGTGCGCTCGATCGCGATGAAGGGCACCTGCTGCAGAGCGCTGAAGAGGCAGAAGTGATAGCGCATGCTCACGGTCAGGCAGCAACAACCAATCACGGACATCATCTGGGGCGGCGAAAAGTAGTGGTTCGGCGCCAATACGGTGCGATTGGGGTGCTTCATTCGGGCAATCACCCGCCGCGCCGCCGCGGTATCGAATGTTGAATCCTCACGAACTTCGTTGGAGAGGAACAGGATTTCCGCTCCCATGTTTTCGACAAAGCCGTCCAGGGCGGACGCCAGCGTTTCGGCAAGGTCGGGACGTTCATCAAACACAGAATTCTCGTTCACCAGATTTACACCGATCAACGGACCACGGAATTCGATCCCCCATTCTTTCAACCGCGCAAGACCGAAGCCTGGCGCGGCCGGCTCGATCAGCCAGGCCAGGTCGGCAGTCGTGGTGACCGCTTCGGCGGAAATGCCGAAGGTGATGAGGCGTTCACGGTCACGCTCGGAACGCACGGTCCAATGTTTGATGCGCGGCGAAATTTCATTCGCGACGATTTGGCGCGACCGGGGTGAGCGGAGCGCTTCCACGCCGACGCCAATGAAAGTCATCGGCGTCTTCCAGCGATCCATCGCCTGAACGAGCGGGGATAGCTCACACAAGGGCCAGTCGCCCAGGACATCCATGATGGGCGTCCCTCCCACGACCGCGTTTGCCGAGGCCCTGAACTTTGCCCAATACCGGCGCGGATCGCGTCCCACCGGGCTGAAATACCCGAACGCCGGTTCGACCCGCGCGCAGTGCGCCGGATTGCGGCTCGCGACGGAGACGTGGGCGGACCTGTCGTTGAGCGTCAGCAGGCGGGCAAATCCCTTTAACGTTGCCTCGTCGCCGATATTTCCGGCGCCGTAAAATCCGAATGGCACAACCAGGTTCATTTTGACGGTTTGTGAAAGCAGAGCACGATTTGGTTCGTCCAGGTTTCCCGGCGGTAGCAAACAAAACCCGCGGCTTCAAAAGCGCCCAACAACTCGGCCAGGGTCAATCGGTTCATGTAACCGAAGTAGGCGCGCCGTGCCGTTTCGCGCCATAAGCCAAGCGGCCACAACCCGGCCGGCACAGGATCGAAGGAGGCCACACAAGTCTTCATCCCTGAATTTGCCAGCCACCGGACCACGGCGGGCACATTACGAACGTACTCCAGCACCCCGCCGAACACGGCGGTATCGCACCCGAGGCGGGTTATGTCGGGCAGGGATGAGGAGTTTAAATCGCAAATCAAAGTGCCGGGGCCGCGATCGATGATATCGGACGGGACATAGGAACAATCCTCAGGCAGAAATTTTTCCAGTTGCCTGCGACCCGCGCCGAACTCAATCACCTTGCTGCCTGCGGGGATCCGCTTGGCGATCGTTTTCGTCCGGTCATCCCACCATTGTTCCAACCCCTGAGCCGAACCCCATCGCCGGTAATCGCATTTTCCAGCACGCCAGCGAAACGCGTTCCGCAGAATTTGCAGGGACGCGCGGACGGATTTGAGCATTCGTCCCGCCTGCGTTCGCGACGCGCGGAATACCGCGCCGAAGTTCATTGCCCGGTTGGATTTTAAAGGTACGGAATCCATCGCTATGTTCCGATTCGTTCGACCTGCCATGGCAGCCGAAGCCGCAGCGCCCCACCCCGGTCGTCGAGGTGCCCTCCGGTGCCGACGGTTTGCTCCACCTGAAACGACAGCGCTTGATCAACGTGAAAGTGAGTTCGAACCCTCGGTGTGTCACAACCGACGGTGACGAAGTATTGGCCCCGGTTGAGGAACTCACCCGGAATGCTGCAGCGGCTGATATATTCACCGGGCGCGCGCATTGGCCCATCCTCATCGTCGCCGTCCCGGTCGGTTGACGAAAGCAGGATCGTACCTTCCTGGGCAAGCAGCCTGATGCCAACGCGGAGACGGCCTCCGCGCTGCAAAATCCTGTATTGGACCTCAATCGTGAACGACTGGCGGATATCGAGCGTGGACGTCACTACGCCATCGCGGCCCCGAACGCGAACGGCGCAGAGCTGAATGCAATCGGATGCCGGAGACGACTCTCCATCTTTCGCCCAAGTCACCTCGCCTGCCGAGTCCGCCCCCTCCGAGAGGTATCGCGAAACCATTTGCTCGGTATCTCCCTCACCGCGCAACCGCCCGTGATCAAACCATAAGACGCGGCTGCAAAAACGCGCCACCGCGGCCATATTGTGGCTGACAAAAAGAACGGTGCGCCCGGTTCCCGCCGCCCGCTGCATCTTGCCGAGGCATTTCTTCTGAAATGCCGCGTCACCCACCGCAAGCACTTCGTCCACTATCAGGATTTCCGGATCCAGATGCGCCGCGACGGCGAAGGCCAATCGGACATACATCCCGCTGGAATAGCGCTTCACCGGCGTGTCAATAAACTGCTCCACTTCGGAGAAGGCCACGATCTCGTCAAATTTGTTTCTGATCTCCGCTTTGGTCATCCCGAGAATCGCTCCGTTGACAAAAATGTTTTCGCGGCCCGTCAGGTCGGGATGAAATCCGGTGCCCACTTCGAGCAGGCTGGCAATGCGGCCTTTGACGCGTACCTCGCCTTCCGTGGGGGCGGTCACCCGGGACAGGATTTTGAGCGCCGTGCTTTTCCCGGCGCCGTTCCGTCCGATCAGGCCGAGGACTTCCCCTTGTTTGACTTCGAACGAAACATCCCGCAACGCCCACATATCCCCGGATCGCGGGCGAGCTTTGCGACTGGGATAAATCTTGGAATGCGGGTCTTCTCCGCCTCGCACCCTGGCCCACCAGCGGTTGACGTCGTCCACCAACCGGCCGGAGCTGATCTGACCCAGGCGGTATTGCTTGGACAATTGCTCCACTTGGATAACCGTGTGCATTGGAATTCTTTGGCGGGACCGGCGATTACACCGTATCCATGAACGTGCGCTCAACGCGGTTGAACAGCAGAATGCCGCAAATGAGGATTAAGAGGCACATGGCTGCGGAAAGGCCCAAATACGTCCAACTGAACGTGCCGCTGCCCAACAGTGCGTAACGGAAGGTTTCGATTATGGGAGTCATGGGATTGGCCAGCATGATCCAACGGTATTGTTCCGGCAGCTTGGAGAGCGGATAAATGACGGGCGTAGAATACATCAGCAATTGGACCCCAAATTGAACCAAAAGTCGAAGGTCACGGTACCGCGTGGTCAAGGACGAAACGATGATCCCCGAACCCAATCCGAGAGCGCCCATGAGCAGAACCAACAAGGGCAAAAGCAAAACCCCCGCCGTGAAACGCAAGGCCGCGCCGTGGATGAGAAAAAAACAATAGAAACCTGCCAGCAGGACGAACTGGACGGCGAAGCGAATCAGGTTCGAAATGACAATTGAAAGCGGCACAGCGAGCCGCGGGAAATACACCTTGCCAAAAATCGCCGTGTTGGCATTGAAAGTCTCGGAAGTTTTCGTGAGGCAATCGGCGAAATAGTTCCAGGGAGTCACACCGGAAAGGTAGAAAAGCACTTTCGGCAGGCCGTCGGTTGAAAGCTGTGCGATGTTTCCGAAGATGATCGTAAACGTCAGCGTCGTCAGCAGGGGCTGGAGAATGAACCAAAGCGGCCCAAGAATCGTCTGTTTGTACTGCGAGACAAAATCACGGCGCACAAACAGCATGACCAGATCCCGATAAAGCCACAGATCCGCCAGCCGCAAATCCAGCCAGCTCGATCTCGGTCGAATCACCAGAGTCCACTCCGTCGGCCGCTGCGCAGTTGCGGCGCCTCGCGCCTGGGCGGAAGGACCGCCCCTCCTCACCTCGCGGGTCATGGGTGTAGAATCAGTCAGCATGTGAGTGTGCCCGGGTTGGTTTTGATTGAACACGGGGCATCAGCTTTCCCGTGCGGAACCTTTCCTATACTTGCGTCGTTTTACCGGCCCCTGAATATTCGTCGTACGTGTAGTAATGATAGGAGCCCGCGGTGGCATCCGTGCGATTCAAAATCAACCCGAGCACTTTGACCTGTCGCTGAGTCAGCAAATTTAGCGCCTCCCTCACGATGCCCGCGCGGGAGAAATCGCTGCGCACGACAAATAAAGTGCCGTCCACCATCGGGGCCAGCGTGGTCGCATCATCCGCCGCAAACACCGGGCTGCTGTCGATCAGCACATAATCGAACCACTCCCGTAACCGCCCGAAAAGTGTGGCGAACGAGGAACTCAGGAACAAATCGCTGGGGTTCACCATGTCGGATCCCCGCGCCAGGAAAGAGAAATTCGGCAGGGAGTTCGTTTGAATAAAACGGTCGATATGGTCCTGTTGGCGCAGCGCTTCCGTCAGGCCGGGTTCGCGTTTCATGTCGAGCAAATCGTGCAGGCGCCCTTTCCGCATGTCCCCGTCCACCAGCAGGACGCGAGACCCCCCGAGCGCCAGGGCGCGGGCCAAATTTGCGGCAATGGTCGATTTCCCTTCGTTCGGGACGGCGCTGGTCACAAACAATACCTTGGGCCGCGCGCCATCGACTGCCAGATAGAGAAGCGCTGAACGCAGGTTGCGATACGACTCGGCATACGCGTGACGGTCGTCGTGGTGTTCGAGGAGCGCCAGTGAGCGGGCCCCGCGAACTTTTGTGATTTCCGGCACCTGTCCCACAATATTGTCGTCAACCCTCACGGCCATTTCCATCAGGTTCGTAAAACGATCATCCCGCATGGCGACGAAAAACACAAAGGCCAGTCCAACGGCCAGGCCACCCAGCACCCCCATCAAGATGACGCCTCGTTGTTGGGCCCCGGACCGGACCGCGGGAGAAGCCGCCTCCAAAACGGCAACCGTGTCCTGATCAATGTTCCGCCGAAGATCAACATTCTGCAGCAAGCCGACGAGTTGATCGTAGAGGGTCTGGTTGCGCGCGACGGTAGCTTTCAAACGCTCTCCCTCGGCCAGCCGCCGATTGGTTTCCGTCAGCTTTGGCTCCCATTCATCAATCGAGGACTTGATGCCGGCAATCTTGATTTGAAGCGCCTGGCGGGCCGCGGCGATCTGCTCGTGGTTTTGTTGGCGATAAATGTTGATCAGCGATTCACCGCGCTGAATTTCTTCATTGAGTTTAACAATCTTCGGATGCATGGGCCGCAAGTTTTTGCTCAGGCGATCGCGCTGCAACTTCAGCAACTCGACTTCCCGGTAAGCGGCGCCCTGGTCTCCCGCGGTCCCGGCATTTGCGACCGGATTGCGGACGGAATCGAGCAGAGCGCCTCCCGGATTGGCGTCTCCCGTTTTCCTCGAATCGATCTCCATTGCCGTCGCATCCACCAGCGAGTATTCCAATTGATAATCGGCCAGTTCCGTTTTCAATTTGGCCAGATACGCGCTTTTGACGGCTCCTTCCTGTTCGAGCATCAACAAATTGTTCGTTTGTTGGAACTTATTCAGGGCGTCCTGGTCGGAATCCAAAGTGCCGCGAAGCCCCAGCACGCGGTCGGAAATGGAAGCCAAGGTGTCACCGGATATTTCCTTGCGGATACTTTTCTTATAAGCAAAGTATTCGTTCATCAGAGAATCCAGGAATAACTGCGTGAAGGCTTGATTTTCACTGCTGGCCTTTACCTTGATAATGGAAGTCTTGGCCACCGGCGCCACCTGTAATAACACCTGTATCGGCGCCCCGTCCTGGTCCACTGGAATCGAATTGGTTCCCAGGGACCGTATCCGCTCCAAGGCCATTTGCCTCATCCGGGCGCTCCGGAGCAATTCACTTTGAGTTCCCAGATAATTCTGATCCTCAACAAAAGCGTCCCCCTCCGGGATCTTCATCTTCTCGGTTTCCCAAATCTGTGCCACGGATACAAACAAAGGCGGCGTGAATCGGTAGTAGCCGATGGCCACTAAGACGCACACGCCGGTTGTCACCACGGGTATCCACCACCGCTCCCGCAGACAGAGCACAAATTTCCGCAGGTTCAGTGTGGATGCCGGCGCATCCAACTCCGGCTCCAGGGCCGGATAACGTGGGTTCGAGGGGCGTATTGGCGGCGGATTCATAAAATTACAGGGGTTAGAAGCGGATCAATCGTTCGGAAATATAAATGACGTCGCCGGCTTCCAGTTTAAGGTCCTGGCCGATCTTTCCTTGCTCCAGGATTTGTGAAACATCCACGACGAAAGCCTCCTTGTTGTCGTTGACTCCGGATTTTTTCCGTATGACCTTCACCCTTTTCTGATCGGCAAAATCCATAAAGCCGCCGGCGCGAAGAATGGCCTTGCTCACCGTCATGACTTCATCACTGGGAATTTCCTCCGCCCCCGGCGTATGTACCGCGCCCACGAGATAAACTTTGCCTCGGCTCTTTGTCTTGGCGTCAACCGCAACGATCACGGTTGCATGGTAATAATACTGCTTTTCGAACTCGTGCTTAAGCGCGCCCGCCAGTTCCTTGCACGTCTTGCCAGCCACCGGAAAACGCCCCAGGTAAGGAACCTCCAAGTCGCCGGAATCCATCACGAGCAGGGTTTTCGGGTTCTCTTCGTCCTCGACAATTCGAAAACTAACCTGATCGCCGATCGCCAACTGGTAACGGTCATCCAGCGAGTCCATGCTGGACGCAAAGATATTCCCGGCCGAAGCATTCGTGCCGTTCGCCGCCGCCACGTCCGCCGTCAATTCGTTGGTGATGGCGCGATCAGAACCGCCCGGCGCATCGCTGCCCGCCAACGCGGTGGACACTGCCGATACGATCAGCAGCATCACGGCAGCTGCCGAAGGGATGGCTGCGATGCCCTTTCGGCGGAAAACTCGGAAACGCGTCGGCACAACCAGCGCGATATTTTTGGATCGATTGTAATCTGATTTCATGGAATCTGATACGTGAGCGAAAAGCCCACATCATTTTGTGTGTAACTGCGGGAAGAATCGTTGGACGACCGCGAAATTAGCTGGTAATTCAACCCGAACGATAACCGATCGGTCAGCTGACAGCTCGCTCCCGTTCCCAACGAAACCCAGTCGAAATTCTCATTAAGATTTCCGGAGACATTCCCGACACCTTGTTTGCCGTGCAGATACGAAACGGACCCGCTGACCTGCCAGGCCTTGAACACCTTCCATCCGACGGCGGATCGACAGAACCAGTCCTCGATCAAATCCGCCTGGACCCCCTGCTCCACTTCGTGCCCCACTCCAATCGAATACGAGATGGCTTTGGTAGGCTGGTGCACGAATTCAAGGTTGCCATAGAACGAACTGAAATCGGATGTCCGGACGGTCTGGCTGGAGTTTTCGAATTGAAAAACCTCGCCGCCAATTTTAGCGCGGACTGTGAAATAATCCCCAGCCTTCCAATCCGCGAACCCGCCGGCACCATAGCTTTGATTGTTATTCAGGATCGCTTTGTGATAGCGGGTGAAATCAGCCAATGCTTCAACGCCCGCCGTCACCTTTAACGGTGTGGCAAATCCCAGCCGCACGTTCACCAGGTCGGAGTCGCGGTCTTGCGATCGAAACTCTTTCGTCGTCGAAATAGCTGTCTCATGATCGTAGCCTGCGCTTATCTCTGCGGCATTGAGCTGCCAGGTGGCAACGAATCCGACGGTATTATTGAATGTCCCGAAATTCCCCGTACCCGCGATGGCCGGCTGTTGAGCTGAATCCTGAATATAGGATGGTCGTTCGTGGACCTCTAATGTTAAATTCTTGATCCAAAATTGAAACGCGAGCGCCGAACCGGATTCGACGTACCAAGTGCTGAGCTCGTCGTGGCGGAAATATTTCTCATAACCAATACGAACATTTAATTGCAGCAAGTTGCGCTCGGTAAGTGGATACGTGCTGACGAGCCCCACGGTGGGCCGCAAGATGAAATCTCCCTGGCCATGGCGCTCCGCCAGATTCACGTTGTCATTCCAGTCCAGTTGAACTGTGGGTTCAACCAACATCCGCAGGTCGCCGAGCTTGAGCGTGTAAGGCTGGTTTTCCGGAAGCAGCATCGGCGGGGGCGCGGTCAAGATATCATTAAACCCCGGCTCAGCGCCACGGGTGAGATTGATGGAAAAAATGAAAAGCCAGAATTGGGGGCGGCTTTTCCGTTTCATAAACCGCCTTATTGCTCTTATCTTCACAGAAATCGCGATGCTTCACTGTGGTCTCCTGTCTTCCGACCGCCAGAGACGATACACATCTATTGAATCGGCCCGAAGTGATGCTCAGGTGTAAAGCTCCGCCACCGGTCGTTTACCGATTACCTTTCCAGATCTCATTTCGCGCGTCTATTACCGCGACCGACTTTACCCCAATTTTCCGCCACAAACCCCTAGTCCGACAGCAGCACTACCCTATTCCCCTCACCGCAAAATCCACACTCAGCCAATTTGAAAACACGGATTCCAATCTCACTCGTCACGCCATGCCGGTATTTCCCTCGCTGTTTAACAAATTTAAACAAATATACTTCTTACTGTCATTCGACTCGGTGTGTGCAATTGTCATGACGATAAGCAAATCGAAAGCCAATGCTTGCCGTGAAAAATACGGACACGAAATATTCAATTCAGTACCAACGGTTTAGGGATGGGGTGACAAGTTGTGTAAGATTGACCCACGGCCAATCCAAATCTCGAGTGGCCGCTTTTAGACAACCTGCAAAATACTAATCAGAATCTTTCACGATTCTAACTGAGGCCTTTCGCCTGTAGGCTCCCACTATAGATGGCGGTGTCAGTGAAACTGTCAGCAATAATTAAGAAAAATAACTTGAAGTTAGGGGCCGTTGTTTTTGAAACAGCAAGGAAACAGGCTATTTTATCGACATTGAACCGCTAGGCTCAGTCCGAGCCCTACCTCTGGAGCCATTTCGTTTCAAATCCGAACTTATTCGCCGTTTTTGTAACCCGCGGATCGGATGCCGACCTGCGCCACTTCTGATAGAATGCTCCAGAAACGTATTCTAATCTCTTCATCGGCTTGAATCACAGTCAAAGGGTTGTGTGGTTATTTTTGGACACAAACAGCTGAATGCGCCGCCAGCAGACTTTTCGCGGTGGGAACCAGGTGAAGCAGCTTCCTCGCCCTGATGCCGCGGATGTCCACGGGACTGCTTCGATGGTTAACGATGACGAAATTTTTGCCGAAGCGCGCGAACTCGACCCCTTTGATCGGCTTCATCGGTGCGAGCGGTGAAAGGCCGGCGAGTTTTTCCACCGGCGTTTTGGTCAGCAGCACGATCGGGTGCATTTCGCGTTTGCCATATTGCGGCGGAACAATCGGCATCGTGCGTCGCGAATAGCTGTAGCCGTATTGGAAGCCGAAGGAATAGATGTTGCCCCGGCCAAGTTTCGTCTGCGCGATACCCGCCCTGCCGCTTTGAATGCATTTGGCGATAGCCTTGCCGTCTTTGAATGCCACTGTGCTCCAGCCGTGCGGGATGATTTCTTCGTCCCAATCGAGACAGTCGAAGGCAATTTCCTGTTCCTTGATGCCAAGCGCGCGTTTGGCGAGTTCGCAGTGTGGGCCGTGAAACACATGGCCGCCAGCGCTCACAAATTTCTTCACAGCGGCTTCGAGCGACTTGTTATTGCCAAGGTCATAAAGTGAATTCGTCGGCACGACAAGGTGCCTGTAATCCTTCAAGCATCCCACGGCAACCTGATCGGGATGCACGATGTCCACGTGCCAGCCGAGGTCGGTGAATTGCTGATACCAGCCGAGAAAATCCATGCGGTGACGGCCTTCAACGTCCACTTCGAGCGGCTCGTAAAGACTCATCTCGGCCGGAAACAGCAAGGCGACTTCTTTCGCGCGCGGCGCGTCGAGCAGCGGAATCACTTTCGCAGCCCATTGGTTGCCGGCACGCAGCGAATCCTTGAAGAGCGAATCCATCTTGAACATCACGCCTCCGTCGTCGAGGCCGCTGTAGCCGTAGATGTGAAGCCCCTTCGCACCGTTTGCGATGTGCGTGGCGATTGCTTCGGCGGGCGGCACGACGCGGTAAACATCACCGTTCACATGACGACCGAGATACAGACCGCCCGTGAACGGGCGATGCGAATTCGCACTGCGCTGAATCGATCCTTCGACACTCAGCGCGTAAGCATCGGCGCGGTTCTCCGCGTTCAGCGGGGCGCTGATGAAAAACACACGGTCCACGTGCTGCGCACACTTGTATATGTCGAGCGCGCGCTGGCCAGTCTGCCAATCGATCGCGCCGGGTGGATTAAAAAAATACCCCCACTGATGCAACTGCGGCTCAATGCAGATCGGCTGATCGAGCAAGCGCCAATGCTTTTTCATCGAGGCTAGATATTCCTGCAACACTTCCGCGAGGTGCGTCTGGTTGTCGAACCAGCGCCAGAAATCCGGCGTGCGTTTCGCAAAATCCGGCGCCGTGGGACGGGCACAACCGACCCAGCTCAATTCCCCCGGGCGCAGCCAATACTCGGATGGCTTGAGCGCCGCGAAAGATTTCGCCTTCAGGACGTAGCGCTGGTTCAACTTCGCGATGTCGCCATCGTAACGTTGTTCCAGCCACAGGAGATACTTTTGCCGTCCTTCCGCATCGAAGCTGGGCTTGGGGATCGGCTCGAACATCGTTTGCATGATAATCCTGCCGTCGACCGTGCGACGCATGCCCTCGCCGTAGAGTTTCAGCAGGCCTTTCACGTGCTCGACCATCGTAGCCTGCGCTTTCGGCGACCAATACTTGTAAGTGCCCATCGCCTGACCGTTCGGGCGCATCGGCTCTTCGCCGCGCACCGGCGGCACACTCCGGATGGTCGGATAGAGGTTGTCGCCGCACAGATAAAGCGCGAGGCAGGTGTAATCCAGCCCGAGTTTCGCCGCCTCGGCCATGATGAACTCCTGCATTTTCACGTATTGGCTCGCCTTGCCGCCGCGATATCGCGCAAAGAAATCCTCCCACGCCTTGGAATCCAGGTTGAGGCTGTTGAAGCCGAGCGCCGCGCAATCAGCGATGCCGTTGCGCGTGGCCTTGAAATCGGAATAAAACGGTTCGAAGAAGTTGCCGAACCAGATGCTCAAAAAAGGAATGTTCTTTTTGGTCTGCTTGCTCATATCACTTGTCGAAAAAAGTGAAATTCCACTCATCGCACCACGAAATTGTCGGCACGTCATGTTTGAAAACAACGGGCAGCCAGACGTAACGCCCGTCAATCGCATTCTTCGGATTCCAACGGTCCGCCATAAAGATGAAAGCATCGTGCCTGCCTTGCACTGACAGGATGAAGTTGACCTGTGCGCCAAAGGTTGTGGCCGTATGTTCATTATTGCCGCAGACTGGATTGCCCAGTTCTTCCCACGGACCAAAAATATTTTCCGCGACAGAAACCCGAGCGGCGTTCGGCGCCCAGCCGGAACAATCGGAAGTAATGAGAAAGTATTTTCCGCGCGTTCTGAAAATGGACGGCGCCTCGTGAAATCGTCCAGGGAAAACGCGGATATATTTTCGCGCGGGCTCCAAGAAATCATCGCTTAATTTGGAGATGTGCAGAGTGCCATTGGCCTCAGACGCATAAATGTGATAGGCATTGCCGTCGTCATCCACAAACAGTGTCATGTCGCGCGCCATCTGACCCACGGCAAAATCGCGACGAAACAAAAGTTGTCTTGGATAGTAGGGTACCGGGCCACCCGACAAATCCAGCTTCGCCAGTTCAACGGCTTCATCGGAAGCGAGCGGGCATTTCATCCCGGCGGGAACGTTTTCAGGCCACACTCCCGCATTCGGCCGAAAGGCACGCAAAAATTGAAAAGGGCCGGTAACTTTTTCTGCGACCGCCACGCCACTGAGTGCACCAGAATAGCCAACATCTTTGGGTTCAAGATGAAACCACATCACGAACTTTCTGGTGCGTTGATTCCAGATAACTTTGGGGCGCTCCAAAATGCAGCCGCGGACGATGGGGCTTTTCGGATCGTCGCTGATTTTCAACGCAACGCCTTCGTCTTTCCAGTTGTAGAGATCGGCAGAGGAATAGGCGTGAACCCCGACGTGCGCCGTATTACCCGCCTCACCTTCGATTTTGTGCTCGCCGAACCAGTAATAGTTGCCTTCGTGGAATAACACGCCGCCGCCATGGGCGTTGATATGGGCTGCATTGTCATCTAGCCAAAGCCTGCCGGGTTGGAATGAATTGCGCTTTGCTGCGCTCATCGCTGCACCCTCGCGCTGCCGCCTTTGACGAGCGCCTCAACTTCCGGATCCACGGCCACGTCCGCGTCTTCAATGACGACGACGGGGAGGATGCGTTCGGCGCGAATTTGTTCGATGGCTTGATTGTTCATAATCAGCGAGCCAGCCAGCCACCGTCCACTGCGATGGTATAACCCGTCACATAATCTGACGCGGCAGAGGCGAGGAAAACAAGCGCGCCCTGCAGATCCTCTGGTTCACCCCAGCGACCGGCAGGAATGCGGCCGAGAATTTCGTTCGCGCGATTGGTGTCGGCGCGCAGCGGTGCGGTATTATCCGTGGCCATGTAGCCGGGCGCAACCGCGTTGACGTTGATGCGATGCGACGAAAGCTCATTGGCGAAGAGCTTGGTCAACCCCACCACCGCGCTCTTGCTTGCCGTGTAAGACGGCACCTGGATACCACCCTGAAAAGAGAGCATCGAGGCGATGTTAATGATTTTTCCGCCGCGTCCCTGTTTCACCATTTGGCGCCCAACAGCCTGGCTCAGGAAGAAAACCATGTCCTGGTTGATTTTGATGACTTCGTCCCAGTCTTTCTCCGAGAACTCCAACACTGGAGCGCGGCGAATGATGCCGGCGTTATTCAACAAAATGTCAACGCCTCCCAACTCCTCCACGACAGCGTCCACGACCTTCTGCGCACTGGCACGTTCCATCAAGTTGGCCTGCACTTGGCAAGCGCGGCGGCCGAGAGCCCTGACTTTTTGAGCGGTCTCGCCGGTCCTGAGGACATCCACGACCGCCACATCCGCGCCGGCTTCAGCGAAACCGATGGCGGCTGCTTGACCGAGGCCGCGACCCGATCCCGTAACGATGGCCACTTTTCCGTTCAGTTTGAATTTATCGAGTATCATGATTTTAGTGAGGCCTGAGGATTTTCCAAACGAGATTTCAATGTCGATTCAACGAAGTTTGTCCACCGGCACGGCATCCATGTCGTCAAACGCCTGATTCTCGCCGCCCATGGCCCAGCAAAACGTGTACGCGCCGGTGCCGCAGCCGCAGTGAATGCTCCAGCTCGGCGAAATCGCCGCCTGGCGGTCGGCCACCACAAGATGACGGGTTTCTTGCGGCGTGCCCATGAAATGCATCACGCGGCGTTTTGCGTCGAAGAGATAGATCTCCGAACGACGCGTGTGCGTATGCGGCGGCATGGTGTTCCACACTGCCCCTTCGTGCAATCTGGTGAAACCCATCACCAACTGGCAGCTTTTGATGCCGCCCGAATGGATGTATTTGTAAATGGTCCGGCGGTTCGCATCGGCGGCTGTGCCGAGTTCGACCGGCGTGGCATCCTTCATTTGCGCGTGTGTGGTCGGATAAGCCGCGTGCGCGGGATAGCTCACGAGGAAATATGCCGCCGGATCCTTCGTATTATCACTCGAAAGGGAGATGTTCTGGTTGCCGCGACCAATGTAGAGGCAATCCAGCTTGGCCATCGGATAACTACTGCCATCCACTTCTATACTGCCCGAGCCTCCAATGTTCAAAATGCCCAGTTCGCGGCGCTCGCAAAAAAACGCCGCGCGCAACTCGTCTTGAACAACAATTTTGATATCGGACGTCGTCGGGACAGCCGAGCCGATAATGGCGCGGTCGGCATCGGCATAAACCAGTTCCCGCCCGCCGGCGACAAACAGTGACTCCACGAGAAACTTCTCCCGCAGCTGTGCGGTGTTCAGCGATTGATAATCAGTTGGAGATGTAGAATAACGAATTTTCATTTGGCTAGTTGTGACGATGGTGGAAAGATTTTGCCTCGAATCCATTGGAGCGGGCTTCCAAAACAAAACCGCGTTCAAGTGACAGAATCCTATTAAAAAGATAGCTCAACAACGCGAGGAAAATCGGACGCCGCTCCGGCCAAAAAAGATTCATCAGCGTCCGCCAGGGACGCCGGCTGTCGAACTGAATATCAATCGGATCAATTTGCATCGCGCCTTCACCGAACTTTCGCGACGGTCGTTTCGCGTTCCTTACGTTTGCCAGCGGTGAAAAGAACTCGTCCCGCCAGGAACATCACGCCGCCACAAAATAGAAACGCGAGCCGCCCGGTGAACCGGTTGGGAATCGCCATCAGCAACAAAATGAACGCGCCGTAAACCATGCACAGCGCCCCCAGCAGTTTGTAGATTGCCGTTTGCACGCCTTCAACGCCGTGCTTGTCCACTGGAGTATGAAGATTCGTGAAAAAAGTTTCGATGCGTTCCTGTTCCGACACCGTGGTGGATTTGTAAAACAGGCCAGTGAAAAAATACCACGCCGAGCCGACAATGACGGTTCCGCCAAGAGTTGTGATCGCAAGTTTTAAATAGGTTTGTTCATCGCCATTGAGCGGGGTTGTCCAACCGAGCCAATGTTGAAACAATTCAGGCGTCACATACGTGCCGAGCAGCCAGGACGCCGCTCCGGCAATCAAACCAGTGCTCCATGCGGACCAACCTGGTGTGCGTTTGTAGAACAAGCCGTAGATCAATGGCAACGCCAGCGGAATGAGCAGATTCGCCGCGAGTTGATTTGCGAAGTCGAACAAATTTGTGCTGCGGAATTTGTTCACCGTCAGTGCGAGCGCAATGATGATTGCGCCGAAGAACAGCGTGCAGATTTTCCCCGCGAGCAGCAGATGTTTCTCCGAAGCGTCCGGTTTGAACACGGGTTTGTAGAGGCTCCGAATTGTGATTCCGACGTTCTTGTTCAGGCCCGCGTCCATGCTGGTGACCGTGGCACCGAGCATCGCGGAAAGCAGCAGACCGAGCAATCCATGCGGCATCACATCCATCGCCACGGAAAGAAACGCAGCTTCGTGCGGCTGCTTCAGCCCGGGATATTCCGCCGCAAGATTCGGATGCAGGATCGTCGCCGCCAGCGAGGGAATGAACCATACCAGCGGTCCGAACAGCGTGCCGATGAGCGGGATGAATACCATGCGCCGCGCGTCCTTGTCGCTTCGCGTCATGAGATACATCGTGGAACGTTCCATGTTGTTTTCGTCGGAAAATTTCAACCACAGCGTCGCGAGAACCCAAACAAAGATCAGTTCCGGCCGCGCCAGTTCCGACCAGTGCAAATGTCCCGATGGAACTTTGTTCAACAACCCGGCGAGGCCACCGATCTTGTCGTGCGCGAGCGTCATGATTGCCGTGCAAATTGTGATGGTGACAATCAGGAAC
>Ga0265338_10002695_pt1 | contig 26097 bp, 21 predicted proteins | sample 42126metaG_FD_193579 | JGI IMG/M metagenome (GOLD analysis project Ga0265338, IMG submission 193579) | Rhizosphere microbial communities from Carex aquatilis grown in University of Washington, Seatle, WA, United States - 4-21-26 metaG | ecosystem: Host-associated > Plants > Roots > Rhizosphere...
AGATCGAGTCGACGGCCCAGGAGATCGACGCCGTCGCTCCCCCCACACCCGCGTTCAACTGGCCGCTCGTAAATGCCCGGGTCGGCGGGGTGCTCTGGGTGAAGCACGAGAACCATACCGCGATCGGCTCGTTCAAGATCCGCGGGGCGCTCGCCTATGCAGCCCGCATCGTCGCGCGCGACCCCGAGGTCCGAGGGCTCATCGCGGCGACCCGCGGGAACTTCGGCCAGGCCGTGGCCTACGCCGCGCGGCTCCACGGGCTGAGCTCCACGGTCGTCGTCCCCCACGGCAACAGCACCGAGAAGAACCTGGCGATGCGCGCCCTTGGCGCCGAATTGATCGAGCACGGCGAGGACTTCCAGGCCGCGTTTGTCCACTCCGAGGAGCTCGCGGCGAGACGGCGCCTGCACTGGGTGCCCTCCTACCACCGCGACCTGGTCCTCGGGAACGCGGTCTCGGCCCTTGCATTCCTAAGGCAGGTCCCGCCGCTCGCCCGGGTCTACGTGCCGATCGGCATGGGAACGGGGATCTGCGCCATGATCGCCGCGAGGGACGCCCTCGGGCTGCCGACGAAGATCATCGGGATCGCGGCCGACCGCGCCCCCGCGATCGCGCTCTCGTTCGAGGCGCGAAAGATCGTGGTCCATGCCTGCTCGACCCGGATCGCCGACGGCATGGCCTGCTCGACCCCGAGCGCCGAGGCCCTCGCCCACATCCTTAGGGGGGTGGAGCGGATCGTCCGGGTGACCGACGACGAGATCGAGGCCGCGCAGAGGGCGTATTTCAGCGACACGCACAACGTGGCCGAGGGCGCCGCGGGCGCGGGCCTTGCGGCGGTCCTCAAGGACCGCGGGGCGAGCGCGGTCGAGCCCGCGGGCGTCGTCTTCACGGGCGGCAACATCGACGCCGCCGCGTTCTCGCGGGTCCTCTCCGGGGGCGCCTGACCGGGGAACCGGCCCTTACAAGCCGCTCGTGTAGAGGATCCCCGCCACCCGGTAGCGGATGGACTTGGCCAGGACACGGCCGTCAGAACGGGGGCAGTTGTCGCCCTCGAAGACCGCGCCCTTGGGGTCGATCTCGATGATCCGGTGAGTGACGTTGCCGTAGGTGTCGCTGTCGTAGCGCGCGATGTCGTTCTTGTGAAGATCCGAGGTCTTCACCTGCTCCAGGAGGAGGACCGACTTGCTGTCGAAGACCGGGACCATGCTGCTCGTGGGCTCGACCTCGCAGTAGGCGCGGCCCGGGGCCCCCATGGACCAGAGCTTCGCGATCGTCTTGGCCTCCGACTTAGACATGTACGAGGTCGGGGCGGGATTGACCCGCTCGCTGCTTCCCACCCTGGGCCCGAACGCAAAGGCGCGGCCGGGCAGCAGCACCGCGGCCAGGACAAGCGTCCAGACCGAGGCGCGCCGCAGGAACTGCGGTGCGCGTGGGGCGCTGTGGTGGGTGCGTGCTGCGTGCATGCCCCATTAAACGACAAAGATTCCTATCTCTTGATCAGGCAGATCCTTGGATTGGGTCGGGAAACTACCCAGTCCAAGTGGGGGGCGATCCGGGTGAATCCGGGAGGAAGATACGCACACTAGGGGAAAAACCCCAGAACCCCGAGGGAGGCCAAATCCCCGAATCCCGGTTCGGGACGGAGAAGGCGTCCTAATGCTTCAAATGCAAGGAAGTGCGAACTTGAGGCCCTTGGTCCAATCGGGCGAACGGTCGAAGCCTAAACGTATGTTGGGCCTCCTAGATTCTTTACCCCTGTCTTCAATTGGACGGCGAGAGCCGCGGCCCAGATCCTCAACGACAAAAGGAGATGAGACGTTCAAAGTCGCCGGCATCCGCTTCCTTTAAGGCGGCAATATATTCGCGACGCGCTCCTCCTGGGAGGGTCAGGTCGGCCTTAATTCCCCATGAAAGTGCTGCGCCTCCCCACGCGGCCAACGCGGAGTCGGCAAGAAGGCGCGCATGGCGCCCATTGCCGTTGGTCCAAGGATGGATGACGACGAATTGGTAATGGAGGCGTATTGCCGTCTCCTCGGGAGAGTAGGTGCGGTTGGCAAATTGATAAGATGCATCTGCGAGCGCGTTATGGACTCCTTCTGCTATTCTGAATGGCTCCCAACCTAAATTTCTCTCCGAAGTGCGATACACACCCGCCCATTTCCAGACATTATTGAACATTCTCCGGTGCAGCTCGCGGGCGAAATCACCGGCCAAGACCTTCGCGCGACGCAGCACCCTAGGATTCATCGCCCACCTTCTGGCTGCATCGATATTCATACCTTCGTTCTCGTTGAGTTGTGCACGAGTAAGGATGCTCAGCTTCAAGCCAAGCTGCTCATCTGCGGTGAGCGGAGTCTGGCCATCCTCAGTGTGCGCGAAGCTATTCATTGGCTGGTTTATTCCTTTGCTATTCTAGCACGCCCCTGGCCTTCGAGAGCCATCGAATGTTCTGTAGCCCTTAGCATCGAGTAATGGGGATCCTGCTTTGCCGCCAATTCCGAGAAGGACGATCCTACCGCTTTCCGGGGCACTAGAGCGTACACCAAATCACAATCGAGAGCGCCTGCCGCTCGGCGCAATGTGCTCAAAGTTATCTTTTCCTTTTGCTCACGGACTTCAGTGTTCGCGTACGCCTGTTGCTTCATGCCGAGATTCTTGGCCATTTGGCTTTGGGTGAGCCCCAACGCTTCCCTCACGGCACGAAGCCATCCCTTGCTCGGCACCAGCATTGACGCCGAGGCCATGGTTGCGCCGGGCACCGCGTCGAGAACTTGGATAAGGGACCGCCTTTGAACATTATTCATACACTCTAAAAGATGTTAAATGGCGATGATATACAAGGTTTAAGTTGTTAATAACGTCATCAATTCATCTTAAAACATGTAATACCTTATATTGAGCGTGGAAGAAGAAGACCCGGGATTTGTGCAACTCACTTCACCGAATGCCTTTAGTTGGCAAAATGTGAGGAAAAGGGAGCCGGGAAACGACGTTGAGATCTGAAGCCGATTTGACGAGGCTTCCTATTTTCCTAGCCCCTATGAACCCGGTTGCCGTGATCCATAAGATAGGCGCGTCGTTGCCCCTCATTGGGCGCAAAGTCGGAATGAATCGCTGGTACGGCGTTAGGATTCCCGAGGCCTTTGCCTCGGAAGACCGATGGTTCAAGATCAACCACTATGGGGGAAAATTCCTCCTCGCCTGGGGAATTGCCCTGGCCGCCACAGCAGTGGTTGGGTCATTCCTCGGCAGGCAATATTGGGTGACCTACAATTTCTTCGCTGTCTTCGTTATCCTGGGCGGCCTCATCTGGACTATCGTTCGGATCAACCGGCACGCGCGATCGACGGGGAACTAAGCCCGGGGACCTCGGCCTAGAAGAGCGGCGCCTTGTTGGCGGGGTCGTTCAGAATCGCCTGGAAACGGGGATCGTCCCAAAGGGGGAGCAGCCACGGATGGCGCCGCATTTCATACACGCTTAGGAGGCCCCCGGTCGGCTCGCGCATGAGCCGTTCGATCTCCCGCAACGCCTGGTCCTTGTCGCCGGTCCAAGCATAGACCGTGGCGAGGATGACGCCATAGAGCGGGCCGTCGAGGTGGTCCTTGGACTCGGGCACAAGCTGCACCGCCTTCTGCGCGTGGCGCAGGGCGTCATCCTTGTCCCCGAGAATCGCCTCCATGACGGCGAGGAAATCCAGGTAGCTCGTGTTCTCGGGTTCCAGGGCGAGGCGTGAGCGAAGTTCCGCCATGACGGGTTCGAGCCGGTCTCGGGCGGCGGCCCGGTCGCCGTTCTTGGCGAGGCAGTCCAGCGCGAGCATGACGGCCTGTTCATAGTGTTCCTGGCCGTCGTCGTCGAAATAGGGCTGGATCGCATCAAGTCGGACGGCCTCGGGATAGTCGCCCTTCGTGCGCGCCCAGTCCCGCCTCAGGTTGATTCCCCTGGGGGAGTTCGCCTTTGCAGCCGAAAGCCCGGCCAGGAAGGCGTCGGTCTCGGCGGTCGAGCCGGTCGCAAGGAACCCGAATGAGGCCGCTTCATAGGCGAGCTCCATGTTCTCCGGGTCCTGCGAGAGCTGGCGGCGCTTCTCGGCCTGGGCCTCCTCGAACCGGCGGACCCTTTCCAGGCTTGCGATGAGGTTCTGGCTGTAGTTTCCGTTCGCAGGGTCAAGCTGCGTCGCCTTGCGCAGGTTCGCGAGCGACGCCACCCAGTCGCCCTGCCGGCGCTGGATGAGCCCCAAGGAGGAGTAGACCGCCGCGTCGTTGGGCCTGAGCTGCGCGAGCCGCTCGTACTGCTCCAGGGCGCGGGCGTAGTCGCGGTAGGCGTAGTAGTAGTAGCTGCCGTGGTCCTGGATCACGTCGGGCAGGTTGGGGGCCAGGCGGACGGCGGTGTCGATCGCCGCCGTGGCCTGCGCGAGCCTCGCCTCGGTGTGGTCGTAGTTCCAAAAGCAGAAGAGGGCGTGGGTCACCGCGAGATCGCTCCATGCCTGGGCGAACGCCGGGTCCAGGTCCACGGCGCCCTGCAGGAGCTCCAGCCGCTTCTTCATCAGCGCGGGGGTCCTGTTGTTTCCGTTCTCGATCTGGCGCGCCTTCAGCCAGAGATCGTAGGCCGCGAGATTCTCGGTCGGTTTCCTCTCAAGGAGCTTCTTCGTCTCGGGCGAGAGGGCGGCCTGGAGGGCGGCCGCGATCTCCTGTGCGAGCTCCGACTGGATCGCGAATACGTCGGTCAGGTCCCGATCGTAGGCCTTCGCCCAGATGTGCTCGTCCGTGGCGGTCCGGATCAACTGGCCGGTCACGCGCACCTTGTTGCCGGAGCGCCGGACGCTGCCCTCCAGGATGTAGGCGACGGCCAGCTCCTGGCCGATCTGGCGGATCGGCTTCACGGTCGCGCGGTACTGCATGACCGAGGTCCGCGAAACGACCCTCATCTCCGGGATGAGCGCGAGGTTTGTCAGGATGTCCTCGTGGATCCCGTCGGCGAAGAAGGCGTTGTTCTCCTTGTCCTCGCTCATGTTCTCGAAGGGCAGGACGGCGATGGACTTGGCGTCGACCTTGGGCGGCACGGGAGCCGCCTGGACCGACTGGGCAGGCGGCTGCGCCGCCGCTGGGGACTGCCCGGGGCCGGTGCGGAGCGCGAAGAAGAGGGCGGCACCGATCGCAACGACGGCCACTGCGGCCGTGGCCAAGAGCGGAAACGGGCCTCTGACGTTGCGGGTGCTGGCGGTCGCCTGGCTCGACCTTGGGTTTGCCGCGGCCCCGGCCGCCCCCGGCCCGCCGAGGAGGCGCTTCACCTGCTCGACGAATTGCGGGGTCGGCGCGCCCCCTGCGAGGCGGGTCCACTGCACTCGCCGGAACTGGTCCGGGACAAACGCGGTCGCCTCCTGCGTGTCATCGATCACGACCGGCAGGATGAACGGGATATGCTCGGCCATGTCGTGTGTTCGCTCGACGGCGAGCTTCCACTCGCGGCGGAAGTAACCCTCGCCACGCGCCTGGGTTACGGCCGATATGACCGGCATGAAGAGGGTGCAGGTCCTCACCTGCGTGCGGATCATCGCGTCCCAGGCGTCGCCTCCGCGCAGCTCGTTCTGGTCGAACCAGACCTCGACGCCGAATCCCCGAAGGGCGTCGGCAATCTGCCTCGCCGCGACGGTGTCCTCCTTCGCGTAGCTCAGGAACACCGCACCTGGCTTTGAAGCTGGATCGTGCCCGGTGGGTTGGCTGGCCATTGGCGGATTACGGTATGTGCAACAGCTTGTCTAGCAACGCCAAATAAGGCTCCGGCTGCCATTTTTGGGGATTCCGCGACCTCGAAGGACGCCTCTTTTACCGAATGGACAAAGAAAAGGGCCCCGACGGCTAAGGTCGGGACCCTTGGATTCAACGGGCCTTTGCGGTCCTACTTCGTGATTTCGTGGTAGGTGCCGTTGGAAAGCGACGTGCGAAACTTCGCAGCGCTCACGTACCAGTCCTTCAGGAGCGCCTTGTCCGACAGCGCGTCGAGGAGCTCCGCCACCCGCAGTTGCGACGGAAGCGAGATGACGACCAGGTGGGTCGCGTTCGTGCGACCCGAGATGGCGCGGTACAGATTGATGTGGGCGTCCTTGAAGCCGTTCGCGTCGAAGATGGCCTTCAGGTCGTCGAGCGTCTTCAGGTAGCCGGCCTCGTCGGTGCAGACGATGTCGGTGTTAAAGACGCCGCCGCCCGGGTACACGCCGTCGTAGCGCACGGTCTTGTAGAGAGTGCTAGGGCCCAGGTGACGCGTGTCTTTCAATTGCTGAAGGAGGAGGTCCATCTCGGGGTAGTTCTTGAGCTTGTCCTGCATCTCATAGATTGCGGCCGCGGAGGGAAACCCTGACACGATGAAGAGGTCGTGCGATTCCTCGCCCGCGAAGTCGCCCTCCCAGACATGCCGGTATGTGTCCACACCGGTGCGGGCCTTAACAAGGGCGTTTATCTTCGCGATCATGGCGACGTAGGCCTCCGTGTCCTTGGCCTTCACCTCTTGGACGACCAGGGCGGGGACAGGGTCGGCAAGCAGGGATCCAACAGCCATCGCAAGGACGGTAGACAGGGCGAGCAGTCTCTTTGTTTTCATGGGTACTTCGTACTGGATTCGCGAAGCAAGCCCACGGAGGGAGGCCTCCGTGTGCGGGCAGCGCTTGGGTTTTTGGGGTGCGACTCGAGGGCAACAGGCCGTGGCCCGGGGTAGGATTGCCGTTCTTATGAGGGGTATTATTCGGCGTAATGGCCCGACGCAACGTCTATAACAGTCGACATCGACCCCGGCCCCGAAAGGACCGCCGCAATCTTCACTGGACCGCGATCGAACTCGCGATGCCGCAGCCTGTGGCACGGTCGACCAAGGCGACCGCGATGGCGCCTGCCCGAGGCGCCGACGGGTCCAGCGGGATATCGATTCGTGTTCCGCGCCCTCCGAGCCAGCGGTCGCGTCGCTCCCAGTCCTTGGGCAGCGGTCCCCCGGAGAGGAGCTGCCAATCCCATGCGCCGGCGGACGGATCCAATTCGATCCCGAACCAGGACGCTGCGCGCGTGCCGGTCGACACGGTGACCAAGGGGCCGGCCGCGGAGTCGACGCTGACGCGGGCGATCGCCCGGCCGTCCTTGTAGGCGAGGACGAATGTCTGCACACGCGACGATCCCGTTGTTGGAGTTGTGATCTCGGCGCTATTCCCCTTCACGACCCCCTCGATCCGGTTTCCCTCCGAGTCTATCCAACGGGGTTCATTGCCGCCCTCCGATGGATCCAGGGTGAACTCGAATGAGAATCCGCTCTTTACCTGGGGCTGGCGCAACGACGGTGGCATGAGCGCGAGCCTTTCACTGCGGAGGCGCTCCCGCATGGAACCGACGGTTTCCACCGCGGAGGATGGCTCGGGGAGGGTGGGGAGGATGACGTCCCGGACCACCTGGGCCTTCCATGGCGACGCGTGAACGCGTCCAATCCTCACGAGGGGCAGGCTCGGGCCGCCCGCGTGTGGGTCTGATTCGCCCTCTTTTCCGGGTGAGGCCCCTGCAGCCGCAAGGGTGTCCCCAGCCGATTGAGCCCCAGTGGAAGCCAACCCGGCCTTTTTCCCGGAGCCACCGGCGCCCGCTCCCGGTAGCGCCGAGGGATCCTTGTTCTCTGCGGAACCCGGTGACGACGAGGCGGAATCGTCCGGTGTCTTCTCGGACAGCGGGATTGCCGCAATCTTAGCAACGCGGTGCTGCCTTCGCACGAGAGCCGCCCTCGACGCCTCTTGTGATGCCTCCCGGGCCGCGGCCTCTCGTGCGGACTCGGATTGAGAATCAATAGCCGGCGGGGCAACCGCGGTTCCCTGTGCGGCGAGGATGGACTTCTCGGCAACCTTGCCTGTTGGGGACTTTGCTCGAGCCATCGGGGAGGAGGTGCTCTTTGCGTCGACGGGTTGCGCGACCTTTGAATCCTCATCGGCGTCGGCCGCGACGACGATCTCCGGCGGGGCCGGGGAAGGAGCCGCCGCGGCGCCGGTCGCAGGTCCCGCGGATGGAGAGGGCGACGCATGGCCGCGACCCGCAGCCGCCATGCCGTTCGACGAGCCGCCCGCGGCCGAAGCCCCGGCGGCGGTGGTTCCGTCGCCTCCCGGGTCGGCGCCCGGCGAGGAGGAAACCGGGGATGAACCCAGGGAAGGAGACAGCGCTGAGGCTGCGCTGGGCGCCTGGCCGTCGGTTCGCGATGCAACGACAATGACCTTTCGGATTGTCTGGGTGGGCTGCAGGGACGACTCAGGGGAATCCACGATGACCGGCGGATTCGCCTGGGAGGGGGATTCCGCGGGCGCCGGGACCTGGGTGCGACCGTTCGAGTCCTCCGGTGTCGGGTCGACGGCGGACGCCTGGGTCCGGGATTGCTCGCGAACCTTGGTCCCGGTCGTCCTTCCCGCCTCGGGCTTCTCCCGATCGGTCGGTCCGGACTGGTCCTTTTCCAAGGCAGCCGCTGGGGCAGATTCCTGGTCCCGGAGCTTCGCGCCGTCCGGGGAATCCGCGGCGATTCCTCCGCCCTCGGTACGAAGCGTTTCCTTGGATTCGACGCGGGCGGCATTCGGACCTGCTGAGAATGTGGACTTGAATGCCTTCGAAAGCCTGGAAAGGGACGGCCATCCGAGTCCCGAGTAGAGACGCTCGTGCGCCGTGTCCTTGTCGTGGCCGCTGCTCTCCGCCAATGCCCCCGATGCGGCCTGCCACTGGCCGGCGGGGCCCTTTTCCGAGAGGTCACCTTGCGACGCGCCGAGGAAGTGCCAGGCGCCGGTGCCCAGACCAAGGAGCGCAACGAAGATCGCCACCAAGGGAATCGGCCTGCGGTACCACGGGGCTCCGCCGCTTCCTGCGTTCTTTGGCGACACCGTCCCCGAGGCGGACGCGCGCAGCTCCAACCCGGTGGCGGATCCGTGCTCCAGGTCGACCGTAAGCCCCTCGGCGGGAAAGTCGTCGCGGTCGGCCACACGCAGCCGATAGCTCCCGGCCGCAATGTCCTCGAATTTGAAGGCTCCGTCCCTCCTCGATTCCACGCCGGCGACGCGGACGCCCTTCAGGGTCTCCAGGACGACATGGGCCTGGTTGCTTCGGCCGCCTTCGGATACGACCCTTCCGCTGACCTCTCCGCTCAGGCCGTCCGGATAGTGGGGCTCGGCCGCAACGGCGGCGCCCCAGCTGTGCACCCTAAGGCCCGACTCCGTCCTGCAGACAAAGCGGGCGAGGGCGGAATCCGGCCGTGCGACCAGCTGCGCAGTCATGTCGCTCACCAGGGCGAGCACCTGTCCCTCAAGGGTTGAGGCTCCGCCGGCACCCGGGTCGTCGCGGTCGCCGCCGAGGCTTCCCGAGAGCGAGCGGCTCGCCTCCGAGAGGCGGCGCCTGACCTCGGCAAGCTCGGGCGCTCCCACGGGCCTCTTGTCGGACACCTCGCTCCAGGTCCATGCGACCCGACCGCTGTCCGGCCGGCGCTGCGGCGCCACGAGGACCTGCCGGAAATGTGAGGAGAAGAGGTGCCAGAAACCGTGGATCGAGCGGTTGCCGATCCTCGGGGCAGCGGACTCCCTCCCGCTGAAATCGATCTCCGCGACGGCGCGGCGGCTTGTTGGGGCGCTCGGCATCTGAGGGGCTACGGCGAGGCTGCGGTTCCCGCCGGATCCGAGAGGAGGGTCACGAGCTGCCAGCGATACGACCGCCCGGGCGCCAGGCTGACGGTGATCCTGCGCGCGAGGCCCGCTCCCGGATCCTTCGTCAGCGCGGCCTGGTCGATCGCGTAGTCGCCGCCGGCAAGGTCCAGGTCAAAGGATGAGCGTGCCTTGATGCGGTAGTCGCCTGCGGATTCGCCGGAAGCCCGGCTGAGGGCGATCCGCCATTCGTAGTCGGTCAGGTTGTTGACGGTCAGATGGGCCGCAAGTGCGGGTGGAGGAGCGGGGGCCACGTTTGCGCATCCCGGCATGAAGGAAACCAAAGCCAGCGCGGCCCAGGGCGCCCAAAGGCGCGCCAGGGTCCAAGAGGGCTTTGACGTCCTTCGATTGGGCCAGGAAACCACGGTTACTTTACCAAGCAGTTGTGTATCCCGTCCGTCCCAAGGGAGCCAAAGAGGCAGAAAGAACAGGGAGCGGACAGGGCATCCCTATGGTTTCGGACGATCCGGCATTCAATTAAGGCAAAAAGCGTGCTGCCTATTGTCAGGGCGAGATTTATGAGCGCCTGGGACCCGCCATCGGGGTTCGGTGCGAGTTGGTTGCGCTATTTGCCGTGTTTATGCAGTGTTCGAGCATGGAAACGACCACTCGAGATTTCCTTCGCAACGTTACCTCCATTAAGGCTGGAGCCCAAGAGGGTAAGGCCATTCGTGAGCAGAAGAAGAAGGTGGGGCATTGTTCATCCGCGGCCGCTCCGAGGAAATCTCTACTGGGCTCGGCTAAGGGGAAGATCTCATTCCATAGCGACCTGACAAGGCCAACGCTGCCGAACGAAAGCGGGATGCCGTCTCTTTGCTAGGCGCCGCGCTACCGCACTCGTCCTAAGTCTTGCCTCCAGGGGCCTCGTGGGGCCTTCTTGCCTAACGTCGGTTCACGAAGCCATGCCCCCCATGCGGTTGCCCCTGAGTCGGGTCCGGAAAGCGTTCGGCCACTGCCTGGTCTCCGCGGTCGTCTTTGGGCTCGTGCCCGCATTCTCTGTCGCCGGCGCGGACGACCTCTACAGGATGCCGGCGGACGCCCAGTCGCGGGTCAGCAGCTTTGAGAACCCGAACGGCGAAAAGGGGGAGGGCGCCTCGACGAACCACTCCGCAAAGGGAAACGCCTTCGAGTCGATCAAGGCCGGGGAGACCAAGGTGCTCCTAGACGCCAAGGGCCCCGGCGTCATCCAACGGATCTGGGCCACGGTAAGCGACAGGTCCCCCGGATCGCTCCGGGCGCTTCGCCTCAGGGTGTACTGGGAGGACTCGGCAAGGCCGGCGGTCGACGTCCCCTTCGGTGATTTCTTCTGCGCCGGGCTCGGTCGCATCACGGCCTTCCAGTCGGCGCTCTTCGCAAGCCCCGAGGGGCGCTCGTTTAACTGCTATATCCCGATGCCCTTCAGGAGGGCGGCGCGCGTGACCCTGACCAACGAGGGCAGGGCGGACCTGGAGGCCCTCTTCTATGACGTCGACTTTGTGAAGGGGCCGGTCCCCGACGACATGCTCTATTTCCATTCCATCTGGGTCCGCCGGAAGTCGGTCGCGATCGGCGAGGACTTCGAATTCCTCCCGCAGGTCGCGGGCCGCGGGCGATTCCTCGGGGTCAACATGGGGGTCAGGACCAACGAGGCCTACCCGCACACCTGGTACGGCGAGGGCGAGGTGAGGATGTACCTGGACGGGGACAGGGATCATCCGACGATCGTAGGGACGGGGACCGAGGACTACGTCGGAACGGGCTACGGCGAGGGGGTCTTCGCAACCCTCTACCAGGGCTGCACGGTCTCCGACGAAAAGTCGGGGGCCTTCGCCTTCTACCGCCTGCACGTGCCGGACGCCGTCTACTTCCACAAGGACTTCAGGGCCGTGATCGAGGAGATCGGGGGAGGGGAGCGCGACGTCGTCCTCGCCCTCCTGCAAAAGGGCACCCCCATGAAGCTCGTCTCGGTCGGGACCAAGAGCAGCTTCGTGCGGCTCATGGACGATCAGCCCGCCCCGGACCTGAAGGAGGAGCGGTTCGCGAAGGGCTGGGTCAACTTCTACCGGTCGGACGACTACTCCGCGACCAGCTACTTCTACCTGGACCGCCCGCAGCACGACCTGCCCCCGCTCGCCTCGCCCGACGAGAGGGCGCCGTAGGGCCCGGGCCAACGCCGCGATGCCGGAGCCCCTCCTCAGATTCTCCAGCGTCGGGAAGTCGTTCGGCGCAACCCGGGCCCTGGACCAGGTCTCGTTCGACGTGTTGCCGGGAGAGGTCCATGTCCTCGCCGGGGAGAACGGCGCCGGCAAGAGCACGCTGATAAAGATCCTCGCGGGGGTGCACCCGGACTTCGAGGGGGAGATGACGCTTGCGGGCGAGACCCTCCGGCCCGCGAGCCCGCAGGAGGCGAGGCTTCGCGGCATCTCGGTCATCCACCAGGAGCTCTCGCTCGTCGACACGCTCTCGGTCTGCGACAACATCCACCTGGGGCGCGAGTCGGCGGGCCTGGGCGGCCTCTGGCTCGACAGGCGGGGGCAGCGGGCGCGCTCGGTCGAACTCTGCCGGCAGCTTAACCTCGGGCTTTCCGCGGGCGACCTCTCCCGGGCGGTCGAGGAGTACCCCCTCTCGGTGAAGAACCGGATCGAGATCGCGAAGGCCCTGGCGTTCGAGGCGCGGGTCATCGTGATGGACGAGCCGACGAGCGCGCTTGACCGGCCCGACGTCGACACGCTCTTCGAGCTAGTGGCGGCCCTCAGGGCGCGCGGGTGCGCCGTCATCTACATCACGCACAAGATGGAGGAGATCACCCGGATCGCGGACCGGATCACGGTGCTTCGCGACGGGAAATGGGTCGGGACGGCCCCGGCCTCCGAGTGCCCCAAGGCGCAGGTCATCCGCTGGATGGTCGGCCGGGAACTCTCGGAGCAGTTTCCGGAAAGAAGCCCGCGCAGAGCGGGCGCGGGAACCGCGCCCGCCCTCGAGGTCCGGGGCCTGTGCATCCCCGACCGCGACCGCTCGCGCCGGGATGCGGTCAGGGACCTGACCCTGAGCGTCGCCCCGGGCGAAATCCTCGGTGTCGCCGGGCTCCAGGGATCGGGCACCTCCGAACTCTTCCAGGGGCTCTTCGGGGCCCATGTGACCCCCACGGCAGGGACCGTCCGGATCGGCGGGGAGACCTTTTCCCCAAAAAACCCACGCGACTCCATCGCCCGCGGGCTCGCCTACCTGACCGCGGACAGGAAGGGCACGGGCCTTGTCCTCGGGATGGGCGTCGAGGCGAACATGAGCCTCGCCTCGCTCCCGCGGGTCTCGCCGCTTGGCCTCATGCGCCGGGGAATCGAGCGCAGCCGGGCGCGGGAATGGGCGAAGGCCCTCGGGCTGCGCTTCTCCTCCTTTGAGCAGCCGGTCGGCACGCTCTCCGGCGGCAACCAGCAGAAGGTCGTGCTCGCGAAGTGGCTGGGCGCGGAGCCGCGGGTCCTCCTCCTCGAGGACCCGACGCGCGGCGTCGACGTCGGGGCGAAGCGCGAAATCTACGCCCTCATGAGGGCCTGGACGGGCGAGGGGATGGCGATCCTCCTCATCTCAAGCGAGCTCCCCGAGCTCCTCGGCCTCTCGGACCGGATCCTCGTCCTTCACCGGGGGTCCCTCTCCGGGGAATTCACGCGTGAGGAGGCGACGCAGGAAAGGGTCCTCGCCGCCGCGATGGGAGCATCATGAAAGCCCTCCTCAACGTCCCTTGGGTCCGGGCCCTCCTCGCGCTCGCGCTCGTCTTCGCGATCGGCTGCCTGTGCAACGCGAACGGGGCCTTCTTCCACTGGAGCACCCACCGCGACATGCTCCGCCAGGTCTCGGTCTACGGGATCCTGGCCTGCGGCATGACGCTCGTCATTGTCGCGGGGGGGATCGACCTGGCGGTCGGCAGCATCCTGGGTCTTTGCGCCGTCCTCTTCTCCAAGGTGAGCCTCCATGGCGGCGAGCCGGCGCTGGTCGCCATCGCGGTCACGCTCCTTGCGGGCGGGGCCGCGGGGCTCGCATCGGGCACCCTGGCCGCGCGCCTGCGGATCCAGCCCTTCATCGCGACCCTGGCCTTGATGGTGTTCGCCCGGGGGCTCGCGAAGGCGCTCTCGGGGGGCCAGAAAATCTCCCGCGTCATCCAGCAGCCCGACGGGAACTTCTCGTACGTGGACCTGCCGGCGATCTTCGCCCGGCTGGATGCCAAGGTGCTCGGCGGCAACGTGGCGGTCGTGACCCTCGTCTTCCTCGCCTGCGTGGGGATGTCCTGGCTCGTCCTCTCCCGGCTGCGCTATGGCCGTTACCTCTACGCGACCGGGGGCAACGAGGAGGCGGCTCGCCTCTCCGGGGTCCCGGTCGTGCGGGCGAAGCTCCTCGCCTATGGCTTAAGCGGGCTCTTTGCGGCGGTGGCCGGCATTTGTCAGGCGGCCCAGGAGGAGCAGGGAGATCCGGAGGCCGGGGCCGGCTATGAGCTGACGGCGATCGCCATCGTCGTCATCGGCGGCACGAGCCTTTCCGGGGGCCGCGGGGGCGTCGGGCTGACGCTCCTGGGCGCGATCACGATCGGCTACCTCGAGAAGATCCTCAGCATCAACGCCGTCCCGGAGGCGAGCCGCCTCATGCTGACCGGGGCGATCATCATCGCCGCGGTGCTCTTGCAGCGGCGAAGGCCATGAAGGCGCCCATGTCATGCCCACGCGGGGATCCTTGGCGTCGGGCCGCCGACCGTTGCCGCTGTTGAGGGGATCGAGGGCGCTATCGCAAAACTAAAAAGATCGGGATCGCCGGGTCCCTGCGCGTCCCAGCGATCGCGACACTGAGAGTGGCATTGCCGGCGGTCTACGGCGCCGTTGCTAATTTCAAACGGGACACGCGCCACCCCGGCCGCCGATTCAGTAGTGATACCGGAGCTGGGCGATCAAGAGGCCGCCAGCCTCGACCTTGTAGACCATGCGGTGCTCCCCGGTGATTCGCCGCGACCAGAAGCCCGAGAGCGCGTACCGGAGGGGCTCCGGTTTGCCGATTCCTGAAAAGGGGCTTCGTATCGCATCCTTGATCAGCAGATGTATGCGGCGGACAACTTGTTTTTCGGTCTCCTGCCAGTACAGGTAGTCCTCCCATGCCTCCGGCGCGAAGATGATTCTCATGGCGGTGGGAGGTCGAGCTTCCGCGCCCGGCCCTTTCCGTTCGCCAGGCTGTGGATCGCCGACATGAGCCGCCTGGCATTGGCCGGGCTGCGGAGCAAGTGGGCCGTTTCCTCAAGCTGCTGATACTCGTCCAGGGAAAGGAGAACGACCGCCTGGCCCTTGCCGCTGCGGGTGATGGTCATGGGAGCCTGATCCTCACAGACCCGGTCCATTGTCGACGCGAGGTTGGCTCGCGCCGCAGTATAGGTGATCACCTTCATATGTACCATTATCTGTACAGGTTCCTGGCGCTGTCAAGCGGCGCAGGAACGCTTGACCGAATCCCTCGAAGGATGCTCCGGTTGTTTGCAGCGGGAATCGAGGCAGATTTTCATTCACTCGGAAAGGTACTGGATCATGTGGAATTCGCCTGTTGGACATGACGTCCTTACATGATAAACCCGTCGATTTGGAGAATCCCCATGAACAAGACGCCGATCCTGCTCTGCCTTTCACTTTCCATGGTTGCAACCGCCCTCGCCGGGAAGCCGAAGCACGGGGACACGTGGGTCATCGGGATGAGCCAGTGCAACCTGGGAGAACCGTGGCGGGTCCAGATGAACGCCGACATCCGGAAGGCCGCGCAGGCCCACCCGGAGATTGAGGTCGTGTTCAAGGACGCCCAGAACGACACGCTCGTGCAGGCGTCGCAGATAGGGGAGTTCGTGAACGCGGAGGTGGACCTCCTCATCGTTTCCCCGAAGGAGGCGGCTCCCCTCACCCCGCCGGTCGCCGACGCCTTCAGGAAGGGCATCCCCGTCATCGTCCTCGACCGCCGGGTCCTTGGCGGGGACTTCACCCAGTTCATAGGCGCCGACAACAGAAGGATCGGGAAGGCCGCGGGGGAATGGATCGCCAGGCGCCTGGCGGAGCTCCCGCGGATAAAGGCCGGGGGCCGGGCAAGGCTCGTGGAACTCAAGGGCCTCATGACCTCCACCCCGGGCCAGGACCGCGACGCCGGATTCCGCGAGGCCCTGAAGGGAAAGCCGATCGACATCGTCTTTGAGGCCGACATGAAGTGGCTGGAGCCCGAGTCGCGCAGGGAGATGGAGTCCGCCCTCGCGGTGAACGAGCAGATCGACCTGGTCTACGCCCACAACGATCCCGGCGCCCATGGGGCGTACCTGGCGGCGAAGGCCGCGGGACGCGAGAACGACATCCTCTTCGTGGGGATAGACGGCCTTCCCCAGGAGGGGCAGGCCTATGTCCGCCAGGGGCTCCTCGCCGCCTCCTTCGAATACCCGACCGGGGGAAGGGAGTCCGTGGAGAGTGCCCTTATGATCCTGCGCGGGGGCTCGGTCCCGAAGGAGGTCACGCTTGTCTCCCGGGTCTTTACTCCCGATAATGTGGCCCGCGGCGGCGACCCCCTGTAGGGGGGCGCCCGCCCGATAGCCCATGAAAACGGTCCTCCTTGTCGCCAGCGGCGACCTCAGACAGTCGGACAATGAAACGTGCTGGCCCGCCCAGGCCGAGATGGAGCGCAAGCTCTCCCTCGCCGTGTCCGGGTTCGGCTGCAAGGTCGTGAGGGCGCACCCCTACCGGCCGGAAGAGAAGCACGGATTCATCGCGTCGCAGCGGGAGGGCATGGACGTCTTCGCGGGGATTGATCCCAGGAAGCCGCTCATCGTCGCCGAGGCGGTATGGCAGTATTCCCACCATGTCCTCGCGGGGCTCATCTCGCACAAGGGGCCGATCCTCACGGTCGCCAACTGGAGCGGCGCATGGCCGGGTCTTGTCGGCATGCTCAACCTGAACGCGTCCCTGACCAAGGCGGGGGTCAGGTATTCGACGCTCTGGAGCGAGGACTTCACGGACGCCTTCTTCCTGAAGGGCCTCGGCACGTGGCTTAGGACGGGGACCCTGAAGCACCCGACAAAGCACGTGAAGCCGCTCGCGAGGGCGAAGGTGCCCGCCAAGGCGCGCTCCATCGGGAAGAGGCTCGCCGCCGAGCTCCAGAAGAAAAAGGCCATCCTCGGGGTCTTCGACGAGGGATGCATGGGCATGTACAATGCGATCATCCCTGACGAGCTCCTCCACAGGACGGGGGTCTACAAGGAGCGCCTCTCGCAGTCGTCCCTCTACTACGGGGCCCGGCAGGTCGGGGAATCCGAGGCGCGCGAGGTCTTCGACTGGCTGCGCGGCAAGGGGATGACCTTCCACCTGGGGAAGGACGAGGCGACGGAACTGACCGAGAGCCAGGTCCTCTGGCAGTGCCGCACCTACGTCGCCGCGCTCAGGATCGCCGACGAGTTCGGCTGCGACGCGATCGGAATCCAGTACCAACAGGGGCTGAAGGATCTCCTCCCCGCGAGCGATCTCGCCGAGGGGATTTTAAACAACAGCGACCGGCCCCCGGTCGCGAACGCCTCCGGCGCCGTCATCCGCGAGGGCGAGCCCCTGACGACCTTCAACGAGGTCGACGAGTGCGCGGGATTGGACGGGCTCCTGACGCAGCGGGTCCACCGCGCCCTGGGCCAGCCCCCCGAGAACACGCTCCACGACCTGCGGTGGGGCGACTGGGACCGAAGCGGCTCGGTCCCCGACTACGTCTGGGTCTTCCTCATCTCCGGGAGCGCGCCGCCCGCGCACCACGCCGGCGGCTACCGCGGCACCGACTCGGTCCGCCAGCCCCCCGTGTATTTCAGGCTGGGAGGCGGCACGGTCCGCGGCGTCGCCAAGCCCGGGGAAATCGTCTGGAGCAGGATCTATGTGGAGGCGGGGAAACTGCGGATGGACCTCGGCCGCGGCAAGGTGGTCGACCTGCCCATGGGGGAAACCGACCGGCGCTGGAAGGAGACGACGCCGCAGTGGCCGATCATGCACGCCGTCACCCACGGGGTCACCCGCGACCAGATGATGGCCCGCCACAAGGCGAACCATGTCCACGTCGCCTACGCCCTCTCGGCGAAGGAGGCGGACCTGGCGCTCTATGCGAAGGCGGCGTTCGCCGAGGAGCTGGGGATCGAGGTCTTCCTCTGCGGGACGAAGGCCGACGGAAGCGCGTTCTAGGGAGGGGCGACGCGACGGGTGACCGGAGTCACCCGAGCGGGGACTACATGAAATCATGTAATCTCTTGGACAGCACGGGTTCCCTAGGCGGGTAGATTCCGGGGAGTAAGGAGGATGCTTCCCGAGGCGGCCGATCGGGCCGGTTCGGGGGGAATCCGCAGGGCCGCTCACCGGAACATGCACTTCAACTTGGACCCTAGGGACGAGCATCCTGCCCACGGTGTCCCCCGGCGCAGGGTTGCCGCGGCCATGGTGGTGCTCCTCGTCGGACTCTCCGGATGCGCGAGCGAGACCGTGGGGTATTCGAAGGCGGCCGTCGCCGCCTATTCCCCGGCGCCCCAGGCGGTGCGCCCGCTCGACCTGTACCCGCTCGCCGCGAGGTATGTCGCCGAGCACCCGGGCACCGACTTCCTCGTCGGCAGCGGCGACTCGATGCGGACCCTGTACAAGGATCACACCGTCATCATCACCGGGGCGATGCCGATCTCGGGGCTTAAGCCGGGGATGACGGTCGTGTTCCGGGACGACGACGGCCATGTGGTGGCGCATGTCCTCGTCCGCAAGGCCGCCGACGGATGGATCTCCATGGGAGTCAGCAACCCGGATTGCGACAAGGGTCGTGTGTGCGCCAAAAACTACGTCGCCGTCGTCGTGAAGGCGTTTGAGCCGACGGGCAACCCGATGCAGGCCCTCGCCCAGGAGCGCTCGATCCGACCCGCGGGGGCCTTTGTCGCCTCCTTTCCCTAAGGGTGCGGGTCCGGGCGCCGGCCTGCACCCTGAGTGACCCTGGGTGGGTTCTGTTCTGCCGTTGTTGTTCGACGGGCCCCGTGATACTGAAAGGTGCGCATGCGGTCCGACCCATCCAGCAACGAGGGACCGCCCGCCGGCTTGACCGGCGGACCGACGTCCCCTGACGCGAGGCGGGTCCTTCTCGTCAACCCGAACCGCTGCGAGCAGCCCTACCCGGTCTATCCGCTGGGCCTTGCCTACCTGCAGAGGGCGCTCCGCGCCTTTGGGTGCGCGACCGCGACCTGGGACGCCCTCGCCGCCGCGGACACGCTCGAGTCGCGCATCCGCTCCTTTGCTCCCACCGCCGTCGCGCTGTCGATGCGCAACGTCGACAATGTCCAGGCCCACAATGCGAGGTCCTTTGTCGGGGAGCTCCTCGACACGTGCCGTCGGATCCGGGACGCGACCAAGGCCCCCCTCATCCTGGGCGGGAGCGGCTTCTCGCTCTTCCCGAGGGAGCTCTTCGAACTGACCGGCGCGGATTACGGAATCCAGGGGGAGGGTGAAGCCTCGCTCGTGCGCCTCCTCGAGGCCCTCGAATCCGCCGGTCCCCTCGAGTCCCTGCCGGGACTCGTCCACCGCGGGGCCGACGGGAGGACCCGAGTCAACCCTCCGGTTCCCGGAAGACCCTCCTTTGACGCCGAGCCCGAGCACGACGCGCAGGTCCTGCGCGCCTACGCGGGGAGGGGTTCCCTGCCCGGGGTGCAGACCCAGAGGGGATGCCCCCTACGGTGCTGCTACTGCACCTATCCCCTGATCGAGGGGACGCGCAGCCGGTACCGCTCGGCCGACCACATCGTGCGGGAGATGGGAAGGCTCGTGGAACTCGGGGTTAAGTACACGTTCGTCGTGGATTCGGTCTTCAACACGAACGCGGAGCACGTCGCGCGGATCTGCGAGGCCCTGGTTGCCGCCAGGCTCGGCATGGAGTGGCAGTGCTTCCTTCGGCCCCGCAACCTCTCGCGAAAGCTGCTCGAACTCATGAAGCGGGCGGGGCTTCGCCACATCGAGTTCGGCTCGGACAGCCTGTCCGACCCGGTCCTGAAGCGGTACGGCAAGGGCTTCACGTACGAGGAGATCCTGGGCGCCAGCACGGCCGCCCGCGAGCTCGGGATCAAGTTCAGCCATTTCCTCATCTTCGGCGGCCCCGGCGAGACGCCGGAGACGGTCGAGGAGACGCTGTCGCGGGCCCAGGGCATTTCCGGCTCCCTCTATTTTGCGTCGATAGGCATGCGGATCTATCCGGGCACCCCCCTCTGGAGGGAGGTGGCGCCCGAGGAGAGGGGGCAGACCCCTTCCGACTACCTGGCGACACCGCGCTTCCACCTGGAGCGCCCCTTCACGGTGGAGGACCTCTACGGGCGCCTTCAGCGCCACCGCGAGCGCCACCACAACTGGGTCGTCGGGGATCCCTCGCCGGAATTCCTCGAGACCATGGAGAAACTCCGGGCAAGGGGGGTGCGGGGCCCCATGTGGGAATACATTGAGACGCTCCAGAGGGTCGCCGGCAGCCCATCGGGCGGTGGAGGAAAATGATTTCCGCGAACGCCTTGCCGCTCCCTAGGCCGTGCCCCTTGATCGACGCACGATGATTCCGGTGCGGCCATGGGTCCTCTGCGCGGTGCTGGGCTTTGCGCCGTTCGCCCGGGCCGACAGCGGCGCCGCGCAGGAGGTGGCCTACGACCCCGTCCAGCACTGGGAGCTGGACTATGAGAGCGGCATCCTCTGGCGCTTCACCGGCTCGGCGACCCCGCTCAGCTACACGGTCCTCCCGCAGCTCCTCACGGTGAAGAGCCCGCTCGTCGGCACGGTGCGGCCATTCTTCGGCGGCGACTTGGTCATCCGCAACCGGTTCAGCCTCCTCATGGAGCCGATCATCGTGGGGCCGGAGCACCACTTTGTCGGGGGTTCGGCCTCGGGGATCCTGGAATGGTGGGACCGCCAAAGGACCCGCTGCCTTTTCTTCTCAAGCGGCGGGGGCATCGGCTGGCTCGACAGCAAGGGGCATCAGGTCAAGGGAGGGCAGGGCGAGGATTTCAACCTGAACTGGTTCGCCTATGGGGGCGCGCGGATCGCCCTCAAGAAGGGCCTCAGTGCCTCGGCCGGGGTGTATTTCCAGCACATCTCGAACCGCTACATGAACCCCGTGAATCCGGGCCTGAATGCCGTGGGCCCCATGCTGAGCCTGGGGTGGCATTTCTAGGCTACGCCCGCTCCCAATTGACTTCCCCCCGGGGGCTGGGCAGCGTCGGCCCGCTCCAGCAACCCTTAGGCGGTGACCCCAAGACCCATGAAGCTATCCGTGCTGCTTGTCCTCGCCTCGCTGTCCGCCGTGGCCCGGCTTGGCGCCGAGGATGTCGTTGTCTTTTCAAGGACCGACGTGCGGGTCCTGGGCGCCGGCTCGCAAGAGGCCCCCAAGGATCCCGCGAAGGCCGCTTTCCTTGCATCAGCCCGGACCGACCTCCAGGGCCACGCCCCGTACGATGTGGAGTTTCCCTTGATCAATCCGCCGGCCTGGGGCCGCGTCGTCAGCCCGCAGACCGCGGGCACCCTCCAGATCCGCCGGTCCTATGCCCACGGGTTCGCCTTCCACCTGGGCCTGGAGCACCTGCTCCCCAACCACACCTACGTCCTGTGCATCAACGGGCGGCCCGAACACCCGGGCAACGAGCTCCTGCCCGAGTCGGTCCCCGGCCACGAGGCCGAGAAGTTCTACGATTTCTACACGGTGACGACCGACGAAGGCGGGGGCTACCACGCGGGATTTGCGCTCATGCTCAGTCCCGGCGCCTACAACGTGCATTTCTATGTGAAGGACACCTCGGACTTCAAAATCGTGCTCTACGGGCTCGAGTACTTCGATTTTACCGCAATCTGAGCCGGGGGTTGGTCGGCGCCTTGGTGCCGCCGTGTCGTAGGAAGCCTTGTCCCCATTGAGGTGCATTTGCCTCCACGGCACTCGAGTGGCCTCAAACACCTCCGCCTCTTGGATCGAAAGCTGCGTTTATCATCTCCTCTCCGCTCGCACCAGCGCGGTTGATAGGGTAGTCAGAGGCTATTCATTGATTTAAAAACAAGTATGTTAATAATTAATTGACATGCTACTATGAGATTTTAGTCTATTCATAATCTATTCAATAATGGCGTCGAAACTCCAACTTGGCCGGCTCGCTTTTTCCCTTCAGGCACGTGGGGTCACAACGGCTGCCGTGTTGGCACATGAGCTAGGTGTCAGCCAGCCCACGCTGTCGCGCCTGCTTTCATCGCTCGGCCCGCGGCTTGAACGAATTGGGGCTCACCAGTCCAGCCGCTATGCCCTGAGGCGTGACGTTCGGAACCTGGGCTCCGCCTGGCCCGTTTACCGGGTCGACCACGAGGGTCGCCCAATCCTTTGGGGTGAATTGCGCGCGCTGCACGGGGGATTTCGGCTGATTCCCCAGATTGCTGCGTCCGCCCGCTGGCTTGAGGGGCCCTATCCCGGCCACCAATATCCTGGCTTACCGTTTCTACTCCAAGATGTCCGTCCCCAAGGTTACATCGGGCGAATGATTGCCAGGCAGGTGGGTGCAGCTCTCGGTATCGCGGAGGACCCGCGCGATTGGTCCGATGACGATCTGTTGGCCTATTTGCTTGCTGAAGGTGACGACCTGCCCGGCGACCTCGTTCTGGGTGATCGCGCGCTTGAGCGCGCTCTGCGCCGCCTGGGCGGACTCGAGGAGGCGGCCTGCGCTTGGGAGGATCGCGAGGCGTCCTATCCGGCTTTGGCCGAGGCGTCTCAGAGGGGAGAACAGGTCGGCTCGTCGGCGGCGGGCGAGCAGCCCAAGTTCCTTGCCGCGGTCCGCCGAGGTGGGGACATCTCGAGTGTCCTCGTCAAGTTTTCCCCTGCAGGATCCTCCCCCTCGGGGATTCGCTGGATGGACCTGCTCCTCTGCGAGCATCTGGCGGCCGAATTGCTCCTTACCCGGGCGATCCCGGCTTCGCGCACGGCAATCCTGGACGCTGGTGGGCGCCGATTCCTCGAGGTGGAACGCTTTGACCGGGTCCGCGGCAGGGGACGGCGCGGCGTTCTGGCATTGGGCTCCGTGGAGGACGGCCTTCTCGAAGGATCGAGCACCGACTGGACGCGATCTGCAGCCCAACTTGAACAAACCGGGTATCTGGGTCATGAAGAGGCCCGGCGTCTTCGGTGGCTCTGGTGCTTCGGAGACATGATCGCCAATTCCGACATGCACAGGGGCAACGCCAGCGTGTTCTTTGGGACTCCGCCGTTCACGCTTGCGCCGGCCTACGACATGCTGCCGATGCTCCATGCCCCGGGCCCCCAGGGTGAGTTGCCGGTCCGGCACTTCGCGCCCCGCCCGCCCATGCCGGCCGTGTCCGATGTGTGGTCGGATGCGGCGGGTGCCGCGGTTGAATTCTGGGGCAGGGTGGCCGCCGACGGTCGGATAAGCTCCGATTACCGCGGTCTTGCAGGGGACTGTGGGAACCTCGTCGCCGAACTTCAGCGGAAGTTTGCCTAGGGTCGAGGAGCGCAATCATGAACGGCCCAGCGTATCCGGTCGACTCTTTGCCATCACATCCAATAATGGGCGCATAAGGAACCCTCCATGGCCGCAACCAAACCCATCGACGAAGGGATGATCGAGGACTCGATCGTGCGGGCGCTTCGCAACGTCTGTGAGAAGATGATCCGGAGCGAGGTGAAGCTCTTGAGGACCCTCGTCGATCCCATTGACGAGACGGGCTACCATATGATGAGCAACGTCGGCTTCGCCGGCAGCGTCGACGGCAACGTGACACTCTACCTTTCCGACGACTTTGCGATCTTCGCGACAGGCAAGGTCCTCGGGATGAGCGCCGGCGAGATCGAGATGCACGGCCCCGACGTCGTGAAGGACGCCATCGGCGAAATCACCAACATGACCGCCGGGGGGTTCAAGAACCGCCTCTGCGACCTGGGGTACCCCTGCAAGCTCTCGCTTCCCTACATTATCCGGGGCCGCAAGTTCCAGATGTCGACCGTCAAGGATGCGACCCGGCGGGTCTTCGAGTTCGACTGCGCGGGACACCGCCTCCTGGCCGACATCCAGTTCAAGGTGGACTGACCGGGCCCCGGGGTGGGGGCCGGCGCCGCCCGAGTATGCGCTCGCAACGACCCCGTTAGGGTCAAGAATTGGGCCATGAAACTCGACTCCAACACGGTACTCATTACGGGCGGCGCGACGGGGATAGGCTTGGCGCTCGCCGAGCGCTTCCTTAAGGCCGGCAGCGAGGTCATCATCTGCGGGAGGCGCGACGATAAGCTTCGGGAGGCGAGGGCCAAGAACCCGCGCCTCCACACCCGCGTCTGCGACGTCTCAATCGAGGAGGAAAGGCGCGAGCTTGCGGCCTGGGCGACCGCCGAATTCCCGGGGCTTAACGTCCTCGTCAACAACGCCGGCGCCTGGCACTCCCTTAGGCTCGACCAGCCGGCTCCGTGGGCGGGCGTGCACGGGGATGTGGCGACGAACCTAGAGGCGCCGATCCACCTGTCGCACCTCATGATCCCGCATCTCGTAAAGCAGAAGAATCCGGCGATCGCCATCGTGACCTCCGGCCTCGCCTTCGTGCCGATGGCGAGCGTCCCCGTCTACTGCGCGACGAAGGCCGCGCTCCACTCGTTCTGCCTCTCGATGCGCCACCAGCTGAGCCCGGGCCCGATCCAGGTCGTCGAGATCGCCCCGCCGCACGTGAACACCGACCTGGGGACCCCGGGATCGAACGCCGCGGGCATGCCTTTGGGTGAGTTCGCGGATGCCGTCATGGCCGGGCTCGCCCGGGGAGACCTCGAGGTGACCTGCGGGTTCTCGACCAAGGTGAGCCAGGCCTCCCGCAAGGAGATTGACGCCATCTTCAAGCAGCTCAATTCGCAGGCGCACTGACCGGTTTTATCGGCGGGCCCGCGCATCCCTTACCTAGGGGATTGTGTCGCGGTACTTGGCCTTTCCCTCAAGCAGCGCCTGCGCGACCACGCTTCCGACCACGAAGTCCGCCTCGAGCGCCGGCAGGTACGCGACGCCGCTCGAGTCCGAGATCGTCTCACCAAACAGGCTCTTCGCCGCGGTGACCCCTTTGGGCGGAACCGTGAAATTGCAGGCCGTCCTGAGGATCAGCAGGCGGTTGAAGTCCACGCGGTGCATGGCGGCAAGCCTCTGGAGGGCGATGCAGACACCGGCGTCCTCGCAGTCCGAGATGGCTAGCCTTCCGGCGCCCCTGGAGTAGATGCGGTCCCAGTCCTCGGCCCAGCGGGCCATGATCTCTCCGTGGAAGAAGCGGTCGGAGCCGATGCTGTCGCCCACGAGCACCGACGGAGGCTCCTGGGCGACCGGATAGCCCTCAAACCTTCGGCCGAAGGCCCGCAGGGCCTCGCTGTCGGCCAGCTTCACCCCCTTGGTGAGTTCGTAGGCCCAGGCGACGAGCGAGGGATTGAGCCTGAAGGCGACCGTGCCGACGCCCCCCGAGCCATTTTCGGAGGCCCCCGCCGCCGGCACCGCGTCGACGTTCGCGGAGCCCTGCCCGGGTTTTGTCGCGCCGATGGCGACGAGACCCACGGGCCAATCGGCCGGGGCCTCGCGGCTGTCGATTTCGAACGCCGGGTTGCCGTCGACGACCCGCTGGACCCAGACCGCGCTCCCCAGAGACATGACCCTCGGGAACCCGCCGCCTATTCCGCTGAGGAGAAAATAGGTGTGGGTGAGGTCGAACCTCGGATCCGCGGCAAGGGCCATGATCTGGACCGCGCACCGGGAGGTCGTGCCGGAGACCATGGCATACAGCCCCTTTCCGTTTGAAAGGAGGGGGTGGTCGACCCCCGGAACCGTAATCTCGCGGCCCAGTTCCTCCCGCTCGGCCCAGTACTGCAGTTCGCCCGGGGTGTCCCCGCGGTCCTTTCCGGTCTCATAGGTCGTGATGACAAGGACCGGGATCGGTACCGGGGAATCCGCGCCGTGGGCGAGGGGGACCCCCTGAAATGAGACGGCAGCAAGGAACGCCTGCCGCAGGCGGGCCCACCGGGTGATTCGCATCATAGATTTGGAACGAAGCCACAGCTTAAACTGGACCGCTTAGGCGAGTATTTCCGCTGGGGCTGGGCCGCGGGTCATCCGCGGTCCCTGCGGTGCGCAAAGCATGGGGCCAGCCGGCCGGGTACACGCCCGAGCGCCGCAAGGGTGTAACTTTTCCGGCCGAGGTGTGTTCTTGGATCAGAACAACTTTAAACACCATGAATTCCAACACGCTCACCCTCGCCTCAGCCTCCGCCGCCATCGCGGCCATTGCGCTTCTTCCCTTTAGCTCCGTCGCCGCCGGCGTCGTCTTCGTGGCGGCCGGCCTCCTCTCGGTCTTCGTCGCCGACTATGGCCGCGAGATCAAGCCGCTGCGCGCCGAGGCCCGGGTCA
>Ga0265338_10002696_pt1 | contig 26097 bp, 20 predicted proteins | sample 42126metaG_FD_193579 | JGI IMG/M metagenome (GOLD analysis project Ga0265338, IMG submission 193579) | Rhizosphere microbial communities from Carex aquatilis grown in University of Washington, Seatle, WA, United States - 4-21-26 metaG | ecosystem: Host-associated > Plants > Roots > Rhizosphere...
CTGGCGGCCGGGCGGCCGGGCGCCGTCGGCGGCCGGGCGCCGCCGCGGGCCGTCGTGCGACAGTTCAGGCAGCGGGGCACCCGCTCCACTGGCCCGGCCGCTGGCCAGGGGGGCCGGCTGGGCAGCCGCCAGCGGTGGCACGGGGACGGGCGAGGCCGGCGCAACCGGGGCAGGCGCGGGCAGTGCGATCTCAGGTGCGGCCAACTCGGGCACCGACAGCTCGGGCACCGACAGCGCCGACGCCGGCGGGGCAACGTCCGGCATGGCGTGCACCGCGTCATCGCCGCGCGACTGGCGGCCAGGCGGGTCGCCGGGCAGGAAGCCAGGGACGAACAGGTTCGCGGGCGCGGCCGGCTGCTCCTGGTCCGCACCGGGGGCAGCGGGCAGCACCGTGCGGGCGTTCGGCAGCGCGGGCGGGCGCCATGCGCCGCCGCGGCCGGCCGCGGGCATCCGCAACCGTTCCTGACCCCGGGACCGCTCGTGCACCCGGAGCCGCTGCGGTGCCCCGGCTTCCGGGCGCTGACGGCCGGGCCGGCCTGGGGCAACCGCCTGGGCGGGGCTGACAAGTCCCGGCCCGGCCTGGCCGGCTCCCGGGCCGACGGGGGCACGCTCGGGACGGAAGACTGAGGTGGGCCTGAGCACCGGGCCCGGCCGCAGCGGCTGAACCTGCCTGCCCGTCTCGCTGGCAGGCAGCGCCAGCCGGGCAGGGGCCGGCCGGGCAGGAGCCGGGCTCGCGGCCTTGCTGCGCCGGGGCGGGCGGCTGTGCCAGACGCGGGCGGTGAGCATCATCTGGTCCTTCTCGCTGAGCGGGGCGAGGCGGACGTAGGTTCGCGGCTCGGACAGGTACCGCATCTGCGACTCGACCAGCTCAGGCAGCCGCTTGTTCTCGATCACGGGCCTGGTGGTGAGCCAGGTGAGCAGCCCCGGCGGCAGCACGTAGAGCCAGACCAGGGTGTGGTTGAAGGGCAGCCCTATCGCTATCAGCAGGACGATATAGGGGATCGTGATCCCAGCGAATACGGCGATCCAGTTGATCGGCAGCGGCATCGGCAGCCGGAAATCATAGAGCTTGTATAGCCGCTTTTCTATCCGCCAGATATTCGTATAAGTGGGCAGGTCCACAGGGCTGCACTCCTCAGCGCGAATTAACTCAGTGGACCCCGAGCGCGTGTGCTATTCCGCTGGCCAGCGCCTGGACGATGCTCGGGGTGTAGAAGACCACGGCGATCGCGACGGCGAGCACGATGAATTGCACGAACCGGGTGATCTCGCGCGTGAAGAGGAAGAAGATCGCCACGATACCTACTATTCCCAGAAATAGCGGCCCGAAAAGGCTCTGCAGGTAGTTGACGAGACCTACGGTGCTGATCGCCGCTTGCGGTGCTGCCGTGGCGATGATCGATACGGACATCATCCTTCCCTTCCGTGGACATCAGTGAGCTTGCGCGGGGACCGTGGGCCGCGAGCGATGACCCGCGATGACACGAAGGAGGTCATGGGGTACCCATCGGCTGCGTAGATGCACGGATGTCCTTTACATACCATCTTCCGCTTTGCCGGTCGAACACCGACATGTCGTAAGTTCCCGCGCGTCGCGCCGATCGAACCCTGGCAGGTGCGGCCCTGCCCGACGCGGAAGGCGTCAGGCGGCCGGGCCCCGCGTCATGCACAGTATTCCGGTTGCGGTTCCGGTTGCGCGCCGCCCGGCCGGGCGCGAGGCGCCGGCCCACGGGACTCCGCGGCGCCGTCGGCGCTGCACCGTACACGGGTGACTCCGCACCGCTGTCGAGGCTAGCAAGGCTGAGCCTTCGCACCATCACTCCTCTGCCCGTCCGACCTGGCAGTCAGATACGGTCGGGCTACTGCCGATCCCGTCGTCCATTGTGCGGCATAAACCGACCGCACGGGCCGCATTGGAGCCGAACAAACCGCATCGATCAGATACTGAAGTTTCCCTCAGTAACATCCGACACAGGCATCGCAGCTCCTCGGCGGCGAAGTACCTTACCGACCGTAACTCGTCACATAGTGATACGCAACGACCTACGCGACGGTTCACCCCAGCACGGCAAAATCTTCATCGTGGCCGGTAAACGCGCCTGTCGACCTGCCGAGCAAGCCAAGCATCATTACTTTAAGTAATCAAACTGTCGGTGCGATGTTTCCCGGAGCACTCGGAGCCGCCGATCGGCTACGCGACGAATGCACGCAGCGTGACCGTTGATGCGGACGGGGCAGAATCGGACCTTAGGTACGAAAGTCGCCATGCCATCAGCGGCGGCCCGTGCGGACGTGAAAGGGGCCCGCCGGCGGGCAGGCCCCTTTCCTCTCGCGGCTCTCCTCTCGCGGCCCGGCCGTCAGGCGATGCGACCGGCGTAACGACGGGTGAAGCCGTCGCTGGTGTTAGCGGTGATGATCACGTCGTAGTAGCCGTCGGCGTCGGCCGGCCAGGTCACCGCGCTGCTGGCGCTGGCGCCGACCGTCACCGTCTGGGTGGTGCCCGCGTAGTCGTTGACCGTCAGCGTGTAAGCGACGGCCGCGGTGCCGTCGTTGGCCAGCGTGATCTGCAGCGACGGGGGGGACCCGGCGGCCGGCGTCGCCGTCACCCGGGGGATCTGCCCGGTGCTGGTGCCCGCCGGGACGACGGCGCCCGCGAACGAGCGGACAAACCCGTCCGGGCCGTAGATGGAGAACGCGTAACCGTACTTGTTGTTCTTGGCGGCCGTCCAGGTGTAGGTCTTGCCGGTGCCGTTGACGACCGTGAACGGGGTGGCCGACGCGGTGAGGTACTTGTCGGGGAAGACGAACAGCGATACGCCGACCGGCCCGGTGTTGGTCATGGTCGCGGTCACCGTGTAGGCGGACCGGCTGATGGTGACGTCGGCGTGCGGCATCAGCAGGCTCGGCCGGTGCGGCCGCGTGCCCGCCTCCTGGGCGGGCATGACCTGCTTGCCCTCGGCCGGCGCGGTGACGGCGGGGAACGACTTCTCGGCGTCGGACTGGGTGATCAGCGGCACCGTGTCCGGCAGCGACGGGACCGAGAAGTCCGGGCTGGCGAAGTCGAACGCCGCGGTCAGGTCCCCGGTCACCGACCGGCGCCAGGTGGTGATGTTCGGGGCCGCCACCCCGGTCCAGGTCTCGAGGAAGCGCAGCATCGAGGTGTGGTCGTAGGAGTTGGAATCGACGTAGCCGCCGCGCGTCCACGGGGAGCAGATGATCATCGGCACCCGGGGCCCGAAGCCGATCGGCAGGCCGCCGATGAACTCGCCCGTCACCGACGTCTCCGGCGCGCCCGGCAGCACGTGGTCGAAGTAGCCGTCGTGCTCGTCGTAGGTGACGAACAGGGCGGTGCTCTCCCACAGCGCCTGGTTACCCATCAGCGCCTCAAGGACCGTCCGCACGTAGTGTGCGCCGTAGCTGGGGCTGGCCGCCGGGTGCTCGGAGTACTCGTACGGGGCGACGATCCACGACACCCGGGGGATGGAGCCCGCGGCGCAGTCGGCGATGAACTGCGCGAGCACGTGGTTCACGTGGTTGGGCCCGAGCGGCGTGCCCGCGTTGGGCTGCCACGGCTGAACCGCGCCCTGCTTGGCGAGTTGCTGACCGGCCGTCGTGGTCGCCTTCTCCGAGGTCTGGTACTGCCGGTAGAACCACAGCGGGTTGTCGCCGTAGTCGCCGACCCAGCCGTCGTTGCCGCTGCCGTCGCCCACCTCGTGGTTGGTGTACACCTGCCAGGAGATGCCTGCCTTCAGCAGCAGCTCCGGGTAGGTGGTGACGTTGCTGAACTCGACGGTGTAGTCCGGCGGGTTGGACGTCCAGCCGCTTGAGGTGCCGGTCCAGAAGTACATCCGGTTCGGGCTGGTCGGCCCGAGGATCGACTGGTGGTACCCGTCGCAGATGGTGAAGGCATCGGCCAGCGCGTAGTTGAACGGCAGGTCGCCGCGGGTGAAGTAGCCCATCGTCTGCTCGGTCTTGGCCGGCACCCAGTTGTTCCACAGCCCGCCGCTGCGGGCGCTGTGGTCACCGGACCAGCTGTGGTCGAGGTCGCCCGCGTTCTGCGCGTCCACCTTGGTGGAGTCCATGTGGAAGGGCAGCAGGTAGCCGAGGTCGGTCCGCGACTTGTCCGGCTGGTCGAAGACGGTGGTGCCGTTCTGGTACCTGAGCACCTGCTTGTCGGAGAAACCGCGGACACCCGACAGCGTGCCGAAGTAGTGGTCGAACGAACGGTTCTCCTGCATCAAGATGACCACGTGCTTGAGGTCGGCGATCGTCCCGCTCGCGGCCTTGGCCGGGTTGCGGCCGATCACGCCGCCCAGCTGGCTCGCCCCGGCCCCGACGGCGGCAACGCCGGCCAGCGCCCCGCCCGCCTGCAAGAAGCGGCGGCGGCTGACCGCCGCCCGGAACGGCGCCGCGGAACCGTAGTCGGTGCCCGGCACCTCACCCTCGGTATTTCCGGCCCGCGCGTTGTCGTTTTCCATGCTCACCAGTCCTCCCATCGCCAGGGGTAACAGGGAGAGCAAAACCGGCCAGGTGATCGCCCGTGTCGAGTTAAGCGGGCTTAAAGGAGAATAACCGATGAAATCCCGCAGATCCCCTCATCGGAGCGGCGCTCACTACAGTTCCCCGGCGGCGACCGGCGGCATCAGCCGGGCGGTGGCGGCGCCCCGGCGGGCGTTCCGTGCTTAACCTGAGGCCGTTCGGCTATCGGCCGCTGGCCCTTCGCCTCTAGTGCCCGGGCAGCAGCCGGGCATGCTTGTAGTGGGGCGGAGCCACCACGATGGCGGGCCGCCCGGGTGCTGGCTAATAACTACAGTGATCGCGCGAAAGAACATCAGCGAGAGTGGCCCGGGGTCGACGGCACGATCACTGCTCACGCCAGACCGTGTATCCGGTCTCGGGTCGCGGCAGGGTGGTTGAAGATGTCCAGACGCCTTACCCGCGCGTTGTACGCGGTCGCAGCGGCATCGCTCGCGATCGCCACGCTGGGTTCCGCCCGGGCCGGCACCGCGGGCGCGGCCCCGGCCGTAAGCCCGGATGCGCCCCAGCCGGGGGTGACCCTCGCCGTGGCCGGCGAGGGGAACGCGGCGACCGACTTGTTCTACACCGGCACGAGCGGCCAGTTGTGGGCCGTTCACATGTCCCCGATGAGTGAGAACGTTCCGACGCCCATGGGCGGAAAGCTGACTGGCGGTCCCGCCGCGGTGTGGATCCCGTCAGGCACCCTTCCGCTGAGCGGCCTGGCCGTGTTCGGACGCGGAGCTGACAACCAGCTGTGGTGGCGTTACCAGAACAGTTCCGGCTGGTCGGGCTGGGTTCCCCTGGGCGGCGTGCTCACCTCCCGGCCGGCCGTTAGCCTCGGCGCGGACGGCGCACCTGGCGCGCTGACCGTCTTCGCCCGCGGCGGCGACGGGGCCGTATGGGGCCGCACCCTAACCGGCGTCCCCGGCACCGGCCCGGCGAAGTGGACCCAGTGGAGCAGTTACGGCGGCTCGCTGCTCGCCGGCACGGCTCCGGCTTCCGCCGGGAACGCCGCGGGGCTGTTCATCGTCGCAGTGGGCACCGACCAGGCAGTCTGGGTGAAAGACCAGCTGGCAGGGAAGTGGCTGGCCTGGCAGCCGATCGGCGGCAAGACCACGGCCGACCCAGCCATCTTCACCCCGTCGCCGGACGCGGTGGTGGCGTTCGTCCGCGGCACCGACCAGGCGGCCTGGTACCGGGAGTTCCTCGGCCACACGAAGGCAGTGCGCACTGGCTGGAACTGGCTGCAGGGGACGCTCACGTCAGGTGCAGCAGCGATCACCCAGCACGAACTGTCGCGGTACGGGCAAACCAGCGTGTTCGTGCTCGGCAGCGACAGCCGGCCCTGGATGAGGAGCGGCACCTGGCCCGCGCTGTCCGTCTGGATGCTCGCGCGCATCGGCAGCTAACCGCGCCGGGCGGCCCGGGTGGCCTGCCGCAGGATCGCCGCTATCTCGTCGATAGTGTCGAGGTCTCCGGCGGCAACCGCCACCACGAGGTCGTAGGCGGCGTCGTTGGTCAACGTCAGGCGGCGGCCGTTAAGCCCGTAAAAGGCGATGACCGCCGTGAGGGCAAGTCGCTTGTTACCGTCGATCAGAGCATGGTTCCTGGCGACCGAGTGGAGCAGCGCCGCGGCCTTGCTGTCTAGGTCCGGGTAGGCGTCCTTGCCGAACACCGTAGCTTGCGGTCGCGCCGCCGCCGCTTCCAGCAAGCCATAGTCGCGCACCGCGTAGTCGTGGCCCAGAGCCCGCTCAGCCACGTAAAGCAACTCCGCGAGCGTCAGGTAGATCACTCCCCGAGCCGCCTCAGCGCCTCGGCATACCTGGGCAGCTCCTCGTCGAGGACCTGACCTAGCAACTCGGACCGGCTGTGATTCTCGATGTACTCCCGGATGGCCTGCCGAGCGACGTCCTGCATGGAGCGCTGTTCCAGCTCCGAGCGCTTCCGCAGGGCCTCGGACTCGTCATCGGCAAGCCTCAGCGTCATAGCCACGGAAAAAATGGTATCAAGATTGATACCACTTCGCCAGGCACTGGCTCCGCCACGTCGCCTTGGCGGACCCAGCGAGCGGGACGCGCGGCCCGCCGGTGACGTGCCCCTAGGCTTGATGCCATGCTCGAAGCCGGGAGCCGCAGGCGGAATCAGCCGGCACCGCCGCACGTAATGTTCGAGGCACTGACCCAGCCCGACCGTGACCCCGCACGGCCGTGGCTGGAACTACTGGACGACGAGCAACGTCCTCGCCTGGTGGAAGCCAGCAGGCCGGGCCTCGTTGTCTGGTCGTCATTGTGGAACAAGCGGCCTGATGCGATCGTGCGCTTCGACCTGCCTCCCGACAGCAGCGGGTACGGAACAGATCTTCGCTGGACACTTCTGGTCGATGAACCCATGCCAGACACATCTCTGACCGGGCACATGCGCAAGCGACTAAATCAGCTGATCAACGCAAACCTGAGATTTACGTTCGGCCAGTAGCTTGTATCCCCGATCTCCCCCGACGGTTACACATTGAATCTAAATTCCACCACGTCGCCGTCCTGCATGACGTAGTCCTTGCCCTCGATGCGGGCCTTGCCGACCGCCCGGGCGGCCGCCACCGAGCCGGCCGCGATCAGGTCGCCGAAGGAGACGATCTCGGCCTTGATGAAGCCCTTCTGGAAGTCGGAGTGGATCACCCCGGCCGCCTCGGGGGCGGTCGCGCCAACCGGGATCTCCCAGGCGCGGGACTCCTTCGGGCCCGCGGTCAGGAAGGTCTGCAGTCCGAGGGCGCGGAAGCCCGCCCTGGCCAGCTGAGCCAGGCCGGGCTCGCCGAGGCCTGCCTCGGCCAGCAGCTCGGCCGCTTCCTCGTCGGAAAGCTCGGCCAGGTCGGCCTCCGTCTTCGCGTCGAGGAAGATCGCCTCGGCCGGGGCCACCAGCGCGGCGAGCTGCTTCCTGAGCGCGTCGTCGGACAGGTCGGCCACGTCCACGTTGAACACGTAGAGGAACGGCTTGGCCGTCAGCAGGTGCAGCTCGCGCAGCGCGGGCAGCGCGATCCCGGCCGCGGCCGCCCCGGCGAACAGCGTCGTGCCCGCGTCGAGCACCGCCACCGCCTGCTGCGCGGCGGCGGCGGTGGCGAGCTTGTCCGGGTCCTTGGTGAACTTCGTCTCCTTGGCCAGCCGGGGCGCCGCCTTCTCCAGCGTCTGCAGGTCGGCCAGGATCAGCTCGGTGACGACCGTCTCGATGTCGCCCTCCGGCTCGGCCGAGCCCTCCACCCGGGTCACGTCAGGATCCCGGAACACCCGGACCACCTGGCAGATCGCGTCCGTTTCCCGGATGTGGCCGAGGAACTGGTTACCAAGGCCCTGCCCCTTGGACGCGCCCTTGACCAGGCCCGCGATGTCGGTGAAGCGGACCGAGGCGGGCACCACCCGCGCCGAGCTGTACAGCTCCGCCAGCGCGCTCAGCCGGGGGTCGGGCACGCCCACCACCCCCACGTTCGGCTCGATGGTGGCGAACGGGTAGTTCGCGGCGAGGGCTCCGGCCTTGGTCAGCGCGTTGAACAGGGTTGACTTGCCGACGTTGGGCAGGCCGACGATTCCGATAGACAGGCTCACGAACGCAGTGTAGTAAGCCGGGGCAGTGCAGTAAGCCGGGCGGGAACGTCAGAACCGCGCGGCGGCCCGGCCGCCCGGCCCGGGCGGGACGCGGCGGGCGATCAGCACGGTCACCGCGGCCGCCAGCGCCAGCGCCAGCGCGCCCAGCACCAGCCAGTCCGGCCAGGCCGGGTGATCGAGGAGGGTGAGCAGGGCGGCGGCGGGCAGCAGCGCGAGCAGCAGTACGGCCTGCCCCGGGGCGGCCCGCAGCGGGCGGGCCAGCGCCGCCGCCGACAGCAGCAGGGCGAGCGCGAGCGCCACCGCCGAGGACAGCAGCACGGTCAGGTAGGCCGGGCCGTAACCCGGCGGCACCCGGCCGAAGGCGGCGGGCACCACCAGCGCGACCGCGTCCGCGGCGGCCAGCACCGGGACTAGCACCGCGAGCTTGGCCAGCACGTAGCCGACGGCGCTGAGCCCGCCGAAGCGCTCAGCCCGCAGCATCCCGAGCTCGCTGCTGACCTGGGGCAGCCCGTAGGCCAGCCCGATGCAGAACCCGCCGAGCACTGCCCACGCCAGGCCCGCCCGCGGCGCGTCGAACGCGCCCGCGCCGATCAACAGCGCGAAGGCAAGCAGCACCGCCGCGGGCGCAGCCGCCAGGACGGTGCGGGCGACCGCCCAGCGGCGCATCACCTCGACGTTCCGGCTGACCAGGGCGGGCAGCTGACGAACGGCCCGGGTGGCGGCAACCAGGCGGGCCGCTGGCCCGTCGCCCGCCGTACCGCCCGGGTCCCCCGCTTCGCCCGAGTCCGCTACCTCCTCCAGGTCAGCCAGCTCGTCCAGGTCAGCCAGCTCGTCCGGGTCTGGCACGGTGCCCAGGTCGGCCAGCACGCTTACCGGTCCCGCCGAGTGCGGGCCCGCCGCGTCAGGGAGCAGGACGGCCGGGCCGGCCGCGGACGCCGCGGTGGGCACCGGGGTAAAGCCGACCCTGGTGTGGACGAACTGAAAGAAGCGGCGGGACCAGGCCGCCGCCGGGTCGCCGACGCCGGCCAGCCGCTGGTAGATCTCTTCCAGGCTGTCCGCGCCGAAGTAGCCGCGGGCCGCCTCCGGCGTGCCGAAGAACACCAGGTGGCCGCCGGCCGCGAGCACGGCCACCTTGTCGCAGCGGGCCACGTCGAGCGGACTGCTGGTGGTGAGCAGCGCGGTGACGCCGCCGTCGGCCAGCCGGCGCAGCAGGCTGAGCACCTCGCTCGCCTGGGCCGGGTCGAGGCCCGCGGTCGGCGCGTCCAGGAAAAGCTGCTCCGGCTTGCACAGCAGTTCAGCGGCGACGGCGGCGCGCTTGCGCTCCCCCGCGTCCAGGGCGCTGGCCGGCGCCGCCGCGCGGGCCGTCAGGCCGGCCAGGCTGAGCGCGTCGTCCGCCGCCCCCGGCCCGCCGCGGACGGCCGCGGTGTAGCGGAGCGCGCCGGCCAGCGGCAGGACCGGCGGCAGCGTGTCGGCGGCGGGGACATAGCCGGCCACCGGGCGGCCCCGGGCGGCGCGGCCCCCCGGGCGATTGACCGCGCCCGACGTCGGCCGCCGCAGCCCGGACAGCACGTCGAGCAGCGCCGCCCGGCCCGGCCCGCCGCCGGTGATCGCCACCAGCTCGCCGTGGCCAACGCTCAGCGAGACGTCATGGACCAGGACTTCCCCGGCACGGCTGCGGAACCCGACCGCGCTCGCCTCGATGGCCGCCTGCACGATCACTATTGTGTCGCCTTCCCGCGCGTGTCGCCCCCCGGGGCTGTCGGCCGCCTACGGATACTTGAGACATGACCGTCTTCGCCTTGCTTGCCGGGATCGCGATCGGCCTGCTCCTTGGCTACCTGCTGGCCAGAAACCGCCTCGGCACCGCGGCCGCCACCGCGGCCGAGCGGGCCCGGGCGGCGCAGGAGCGGGCGGCCCTGCTCGAGCGCCAGGCGACGGAGCGGACCGCGCTCGCCGAAGGGCAGCTCGCCCAGCGCTTCGAGGTGGAGTCGCTGGTCGGCCCGATGCGGGAGACCCTGGCCCGGGTAGAGCAGCAGCTGCGCGAGTCCGACATCGCCCGCACCAAATCCCACGCTGAGCTGGCACAGCAGGTGGAGTTCACCCGGCGCGGGGCGGACCAGCTCAGAGAGCAGACCAGCGCGCTGGTCACCGCGCTCCGCCGGCCGGAGGCGCGGGGCCGGTGGGGCGAGCTGCAGCTGCGCCGGGTGGCCGAGCTGGCGGGCATGGCGCCGCACGTGGACTTCGACGAGCAGGTGATCGTGGACGGCGGGCAGCGGCCGGACATGGTGGTGCGGCTGGCCGGCGGCAAGAACGTAGTGGTCGACTCGAAGGTGTCGCTCGCCGCCTACCTGGAGGCCGCGTCAGCGGCGGAGGAGACGGTCCGCGAGGCGCGGCTGGCAGCGCACGCCAGACACCTGAAGGCGCATGTGGACCAGCTCGCCTCGAAGGCGTACTGGTCAGCGCTGCCGGAAACGCCGGAGTTCGTGGTGATGTTCATCCCGGGCGAGGCGTTCCTCGCCCCGGCCCTGGAGTATGACCCCGGCCTGCTCGAGTACGCGCTCGGCCGCCGGGTGCACATCGCCACCCCCACCACGCTGGTGTCGATGCTGCGCACCGTGCAGTACGCCTGGCAGCAGCAGGCGCTGTCGGAGAACGCGCGGGCCGTATTCGAACTCGGCCGGGAGCTATACGACCGGATCTCCGGCCTCGGCCGTCACCTGGACAAGCTGGGCCGGTCGCTGACCGCCTCGGTGGCCGCCTACAACCAGGCGGTCGGCACGCTGGAAACCCGCGTGCTGGTCAGCGCGCGGAAGCTGGCGGTACTCGGCGTCGTCGACGGCGAGCTGCCCGGGCCGGGCCCGGTCGCCGAGACGGCGCGGCCGCTGGCCGCGCCGGAGTTCGCCGGGCTTACTTACGAAGTTCCCGCGGCAGCTGGAACGACATCCGCTCCCTGACCGCCTCGACCTCTTCCACGTCGGCGAAGCCTACGGCCGCGAGCTTGCCAAGCACGCCCTCGACCAGCTCCTCCGGTACCGACGCGCCGCTGGTCACGCCAACAGTGCCGACGCCCGCCAGCCAGTTGTCATCGACCTCGCCCGCGTCGTCGACCAGGTAAGCGGCGGGGGCGCCCGCGTCCTTGGCCACCTCGACCAGGCGGACCGAGTTGGACGAGTTCCGCGACCCGACCACGATCACCACGTCGCACTGCGGTGCGATCACCTTGACCGCCGCCTGCCGGTTCTGGGTGGCGTAGCAGATGTCGTCGCTTGGCGGATCGATGAGCGTCGGGAACCGGGTCTTCAGCGCTGACACGGTGGTGGTGGTCTCGTCGACCGACAGCGTCGTCTGGGACAGCCACACCACCCGGGCCGGATCGCGCACCTGCACGTCCGACACGCCTTCCGGCCCGTCGACCAGCTGCACCCGGGCGGGAGCCTCGCCAGTGGTCCCGATGACTTCCTCGTGGCCCTCGTGGCCGATGAGCAGGATGTCGTAGTCGGCCGCGGCGAAGCGCCTGGCCTCGTTGTGCACCTTGGTGACGAGCGGGCAGGTGGCGTCGATCGCCGTCAGCCGGCGCCGGGCGGCCTCCTCGCGGACCTCGGGCGCGATGCCGTGCGCGGAGAACACGACGACGCTGCCCTCAGGGACCTCGTCGGTCTCCTCGACGAAGACGGCGCCGCGTTTCTCCAGTTCGCTCACCACGTAGGTGTTGTGCACGATTTGCTTGCGCACGTATACCGGTGCGCCGAACCTGCCGAGCGCGATCTCCACGGCTTGCACGGCCCGGTCGACCCCTGCGCAGTAGCCGCGTGGCTTCGCTAGCAGGACCCGGCGGTGGGTCTCAGACATGTCTCCCATGTTAGGCGAGCCCTCCGGCGCCGTGAGCAGGACGCCCGGCTACAAGCCGGCAGATCCGCGCGGCACCAGCCGCCGGCCGGCCTCGCGGCCGTCACCGGGCAGTTGCCCGGCCGGGCAACTGCCCGGTGCCGCGGACTTCCCAGGCGGGAAAGAGAACTGTTTGCAGTGGCCCGACTGCGCATCATGATGTTTAGTTGTGTGGGCGCTTTTACAGGAGGCTAACGGGTTGGCTTCAGCTGCTATCTCCCCGCAGGTCCTTGCGACGCGGTCGGCGGAAGTCGCCGAAGCCGTCACTCACGCCGTAGCCTGCCACATCATCCCGTCCTGGGCGTGGCTCACGGCCGAGCACCCGCGACGTGAGGCGTTCCGGGCACAGATGGTGGAGCGTGTTCTCGAACTCGCCGCCGCGGGCGAGCCTTTCACCGATGACGACCTGCACTCCTATCAGGCCTTCGGAGCGCAGTTCGCTCGTCACGGGGTCCCGCTGCAGGTGCTGACGGCCGCGTTCGACGTGGGCAGCGGGACGATCATCAGGGAGTCCTGGCGCATCGTCTCGCCTGGCCACTTCGCCGAGATGACGGAGTTCACCGGTGCTGCGGCCCGGATGCTGAAACGAGCGCAGCATGCGGCTATCCGCGCCTACCTCGAGGCCGGCCGGACCGGAAGCGAACCCCGGTCGACCCGGTGGGTGCTGGCCGAGGCGCTCATCGCCGGCCAGCCCGCGTCTGGCGTGGCGCAGGCCGCCGGGCAACGGCTCGCGCCGAGCTACGCGGTGCTGGCGTGCGCGGTGTCACCGGTTGAGGCCGGAGCCCTGCGCGGGCCAGCCGTCAGCCAGGCCATCGAGAGCCTTCCCGGCGCGCTGTACTGCGGCGATGAGTCCCGGCTGGTCATTCTGGTGCCCGTCGCGGCGTCAGCCCGGGCAGCCGAGGCCACCGCCGCGGAACTGGCTGACCGGCTGTGCTCGCTGGCGGGCCAGCAGGTCTACACGGCGCACGCCTTCCAGCCTGGCCTCGCCTCGATACCGGCCGCAGTCGATGAGGCGCGCGGTGCGCTCTGCCTGGCCATGGCCATCCCCGACGGGGAGCGCCGGCTCTACCGGCTGGATGACCTTCTCGTCGAGCTGGCGATCTCCCGCCAGCCGGCTATCCGCCAGCGCCTCGCGGGGCTGCTCGCCCCGCTCGAGCAAGGCACCGACCTGCGGCGCACCCTCGAGGTGCTGCTCGCCTGCAACCTGGACCGGGAGCGTACGGCCAGGAGGCTGTGCATCCACCGCCGCACGCTGCGGTACCGCGTCGACCGCATCCGCGAGCTATGCGGCATCGACCCGGATTCGGTACCCGGCCTCCAGCTGCTGCGGGCGGCGCTCACCGCGCGCCGCCTGGCGGCTCAGGAAATGACCTGCCCGCGGCCGCGATAGGGCGCTGCGTCCGCACCCGCCGCGCGCAGCCTCGTGTCCCCCCGGGGCAGCACCGGGCCGCCCGTGCCCGCGTGAACGCGGGCACGGGCGGCGTGGGTTGCGCGGGCGGTCAGAGCCCGAAGGCGTAGAACTTGTTGTTTTCGGTTCCGATGTAGTAGCCGGAGCCCCAGTAGACGGTGCCGTTCACGATTGCCGGGCCGGCCACCACCGACCCGCCGCTGGCGAAGGACCAGTCGACAGCGCCCGTGGCGGCGTTGAGCGCGTACATGTTGGCGCCGCTGCCCGCCAGGGACGGCGCGTACACGACGCCGTTCGCCACTGTCATGTAGCCCAGGTCCGGTGCTCCCTGCGGATCGGCCGTCTGCCAGAGGATCTTGCCGGTGGCGGCGTCCAGCGCCGCCCAGGAGCCGCCGGTGATGCTCTTGCCGTTCACTGTGTAGGGGACGCCGTAGAAGTCGGACTCGGCGGCGTAGATCCGGGTGCCGTCGGTTGCCGACCCCCATTGGATGCCACCGAGCTGGGTGCCCGGCCCGATCTTGGTTGACCAGACGATGCTGCCGGTGACCGGGTCGAGCGCGTAGTAGACGCCGCTCTTCTGGCCGATGCCGACGAGTGTCCGCGGCAGCCCGTTGGGCAGCCTGGCGGTGTAGACGTTGGGGCCGGAGCCGAAGTCGAAGTCCGGACCGCACAACTCGGCCGGGTTGGTGCACGCGGTGGTGGACACGTCTGCCGTCAGGGTGGGCGTGGCCCAGGCGATCGCCCCGGTGAGCAGGCTCAGCGCCACGATCGAGTCGGCGTGGTCAGTGGCCGGCGGCTGGGTGCAGCCGGTCTGGTTGGGCTGCGTGCAGATGCCCGCCGGGACTGTGTAGTTGTTGCCGGTGCCGACGTAGACCAGGCCGGTCAGGGGGTCGATGGCCGGGGTGCTGCCCCAGACGGCGGCCCCTGAGTAACCGCCGGGCTTACCGCCGTTGGCGGGAACCATGTAGGTCTTCCAGGCAATCTTGCCTGTCGTCACGTTGACCGCGACCACGCTGCCGCGGAAGGTGCAGCACGGGTAGCTGGGGTTACCGGCCGCCTGTTCCTCGAGCGAGGAAACGCCGACGACGGCCAGCGCGCCGTAGACGACGGGCGAGGAGGTGTCTACCGCCACGGGGCTCGTATCCAGGGTGGTCTTCCAGGCGAGCTGGCCGTTAGCGGCGTTCACCGCGAACAGGTTCGCGCCGGTCCCCACGGCGCCGCCGGCCACCGCGTTGAAGTCGCCCAGGATCAGCAGGCCGCCGGCGATAGTGGGGGTACTGCGGGAGGTGTCGCCCGTGATCCCGGTGTAAGACGAGATCGAATGTGACCAGATGACCGCGCCCGTGCTTGCGTTGACCGCCCACAGCGTGCTCGGCGCGCTGGCCGATCCGTGATCGGTGAAGTAGGCCACCCCGTTCGACAGCGCCGGCGTGTCGGCGACGTCGCCGTTGGTGGTCAGCGACCACTTGACCTTGAGCTTGGCGACGTTCCCGGCCGAGATCGCCGTCTCGGCCGCGGCGTACCTGGTGTTCATCACATTCTGGCCTTCCACCGGCCAGCTCCCGGTCGTGGCGGCCGCTGCCGGGCCGGCCGCACTGGTCACCGCCAGCCCACAGGCCACCAGCAATGCCGCTGCCGCGGCGCCGATCCTTGCCCGTCTTCTCACGCGTCATCATCTCCTCGTTGGGATGAGTGGGGTCCGGACGCAGGGATTTGAAAACGAGCGCTCGCCTATTAATGAACGTCGGGCGGCCGAAGGCGTCAATGTCACGCAGGATCAGGCACGACGCTACGGGCTTGCCCGTACGGGCAAGCCCGTAGCGGCAAAGCCCGCGAGGCACGGCCAGCACCCCGTGGTTGCGGCAACCACGGCGCTATAGGCCCCTGGTTGCCACAACCACGCGGCCGGGAACGGGCGGAACCCAGGCCGCCCAGCCCCAAGGGACACTTCTTGAACACGCCTTACGCGCGACAGCCTCCGCGGCCCCGGGCCGTGGGACATCACGAAGTGCGGCTGGGGCACCAGCACCGGCAATGCCCCTCGGGGAAGGGGCGCCCCCACCGCCCGGGCACTCCCGGGCACTCCCGGGCACTCCCGGGCACTCCCGGGCACTCCCGGGCACAGCGGAGGGGCCGCAGTTCGGTGGCGGGACAGACGTGGTCAGCGGGGCGCCAGGAGAACCAGGGCCGCCGGCAGCGGAACCAGCCCGTCCTGCTCAGTCATGCCGGCCGGGGTGTGGCGCCGGCCGCGGACGTACGGGAGGACCGGGCCGCCCGCCCGGCCTGATCTCGCAGGCCAGGCTCGAGAAGCTGGTGCCGGCCGGGGCCGGTTGGCAGCGGATACTTTGGGTCAGCGGGAAAAACCGTCGGTACCACCTTTATTAAGGCACACCGGACGAGCGGTTTCCTGCGGCACACTTGTGCCACCGAGTGAACTTAGGAGTGTGATATATGAGCGCCCCGCAGATGAAAGAGCGCCCGGCGTCAATGCTGCGGGCGATGTTCGCAGGCTTGGGCTCGCTGCTTTCCGTCATGGACAAGGTGCGTTCCAAGCCCGCGGCCGAGCCCCCGGCGGCGATCGAGCCCGCGGCCATCGCGCCCGAGCCGGCGGTGACCGAACCGGCCGTGACCGAACCAGTCGCAGCCGAGCCGGCCGAGGCCGAGCCGGAGCTCGTCGCGGTCGAGTCGGTCACCGTCGAGACCGTGGTGACCGAGGCGGAGCCGGTAGCCGAGGCGGCGGTGACCGAGGCGGAGCCGGTAGCCGAGGCGGAGCCGGTAGCCGAGGCGGAGCCGGTAGCCGAGGCGGAGCCGGTAGCCGAGGCGGAGCCGGTAGCCGAGGCGGCCGTGGCTGAACCAGTCGCCGCGGAGCCGACCGTCGGCGGCGCGCTGCCGCTGGCCAACTACGACGAGCTGTCGCTGGCGTCGCTGCGCGCCCGGCTGCGCAACCTCTCGGTCGAGCAGCTGACGCAGCTGCTCGCCTACGAGACCGCGCACGCGGCCCGGGCCGACGTCATCACCATGTTCGAGCGCCGCATCGTCAAGATCCAGGCCGAGTCCTAGGCCCCAAGCCCAGGGAAGCCGCGCCGCGGTAGCCGCGCCCGGGAAACCGGGCGCGGCCCGCGAATCCGCTGGCCGATCTGATCCCCGCGGCAGACGGGGCCAGGTCGCCTGTGGTGCTATAGGCGCATGCCCCTCGAGACATCAGCGGAGGCACCGGTTCCGGTGCGGACCGTGCTGCAGGCGGTCGGCGGCTGGATCGGCCGACTCGGCCGGGTCTGGGTCGAGGGCCAGATCGCCGAGTGCAAGCGGCGCGGCAGCACCGTCTTCCTCACCCTCAGGGACCCCATCGCCGCCGTATCGGCGCAGGTGATCTGCAGCAGGCAGGTATTCGACCCGGTCAGCCCGGCCGAGGGCAGCCGCGTGGTGATCTTCGTCAAGCCGGATTTCAACGCCACCCGCGGCTCGTTCGCGCTCACCGCGCTGGAGATCCGCGCCGTCGGCGTCGGCGAACTGCTCGCCCGGCTGGAACGGCTGCGCCGGGAGCTGTCGGCCGAGGGCCTCTTCTCGGCCGAGCGCAAGCGCGCCCTGCCGTTCCTCCCCGGGGTCATCGGGCTGGTCTGCGGGCGGGAGTCGGCCGCCGAACGGGACGTCGTGCAGAACGCGGAGCGCCGCTGGCCGGCCGTGCGCTTCCGGATCGAGCAGTCCGCCGTCCAGGGACCGTACGCGGCCGGCGAGGTCATCGAGGCGCTGCGCAAGCTGGACGCGGACCCCGAGGTCGACGTGATCGTGATCGCCCGCGGCGGCGGCTCGCTTGAGGACCTGCTCGCGTTCTCCGACGAGGCGCTGCTGCGGGCGGTGGCCGCCTGCCGCACCCCGGTGGTGTCGGCCATCGGGCACGAGCAGGACACCCCGCTGCTGGACTTCGTGGCCGACGTGCGGGCCTCCACCCCGACCGACGCCGCCAAGCGGGTCGTGCCCGACGTGGCCGAGCAGCTTGCCCTGGTCGGCCAGCTGCGTGAGCGGGCCCGCCGCAGCCTGCGGGGCTGGCTCGACCGGGAGCAAGGATGGCTGGAAGCCACCAGGTCACGGCCTGCCATCGCCGACCCGGTGCGAGAGATCGAGCGACAGGCGGAAGCCCTCGACGCGCTCGCGCGGCGCGCCCGCCAGTGCCTGGACGCCAGCCTGACCCGGGCGGGCGACGACATCGTGCACACCCGGGCACGGCTGCTGGCGCTCTCCCCGGCCGGCACGCTCCGCCGCGGTTACGCGATCGCGCAAAATGGGGAGGGCGGCGTGGTCCGCTCCGCGGCCGAAGTTTCTCCTGGTGAGGAACTGTTGCTGCGGTTCGCCGATGACGAGCTGATCGTGACCGCAGACGACGAGTAGGATTTTAGCCGTGACAGATCGTGAATCCCTGTCGTACGAGCAGGCTCGCGACGAGCTCGCCACCGTGGTGCGGCGGCTCGAAGCGGGCGGGCTCACCCTCGAGCAGTCGCTCGACCTGTGGGAACGGGGCGAGAAGCTGGCCGCGGTCTGCGCCGAGTGGCTGGACGGCGCCCGCGCCCGGCTGACCGCCGCGATGGCCGTCGCCGAGCAAGCCGGCAGTGCTAGCCAGTCAGGGGCCGGCCAGTCAGGGGCTGACCCGGCCGGGGCCGACCGCGATACCCCGTTCTAACCGACGCACCCGGCCCGCAAAGGTCACACCCGGGCGGGATACCCGCCGACCGCCCTGCATTCTAGGCTGTAGGCATGCGCGTGGACATATGGAGCGATGTCGTCTGCCCGTGGTGCTACGTGGGCAAGGCGCGGTTCGAGAAGGCACTCGCCGCCCACCCGCGCCAGGACGAGACCGAGGTGGTCTATCACGCCTTCGAGCTTGACCCAAGCTCCCCGGCCGGCCCCCGCGGCGAGACCAACCTGGAGATGCTGAGCAAGAAGTTCGGCCTCACGCCGGAGCAGGCGCGGCAGGCTGACGGGCAGGTCGCGGCGCTGGCGCGGGCCGAGGGGCTTGCCTTCGACTCCGAGCGGCCGGCCGGCAACACCTTCGACATCCACCGGGTCATCCACCTCGGCCTGGCCGAAGGCGTGCAGCCGGAACTGGTCAGCGCGGTCAACGAAGCCTACTTCGGCCAGGCCGAGCAGGTCTTCGACCCGGCCGTGCTCACCGACGTCGCCGCCCGGGCCGGGCTCGGCCGGGCCGCCGTCACCGAGGTGCTCGACGGCGACCGATACGCCGGCGAGGTGCGCCAGGACGAGGCGCAGGCGCGCCAGCTCGGCATCAGCGGTGTCCCGTTCTTCGTATTCGACATGCGGATCGGAGTGTCCGGCGCGCAGCCAGCCGAGCTGCTCACGCAGGCACTCGACCAGGCCTGGGAGGGCTAACGACCTTGACTACTGACAACACAAGCGGCGTGCCCGGGACGCCCGAGCCCGCCCAGCACGCGCCGAACCGGAACCTGGCGCTCGAACTCGCCCGGGTCACCGAGGCGGCGGCCATGGCGGCGGCCCGCTGGGTCGGGCGCGGTGACAAGAACGGCGCCGACGGTGCCGCCGTGCACGCCATGCGCACGCTCATCAACTCCGTGTCCATGCGGGGCGTGGTGGTCATCGGCGAGGGCGAAAAGGACGACGCCCCGATGCTGTTCAACGGCGAGGAGGTCGGTGACGGCACCGGCCCGGCGGTCGACGTCGCGGTTGACCCGATCGACGGCACCCGGCTGTGCGCCAACGGGATGCCGAACGCGGTGTCCGTGCTCGCGGTGGCCGAGCGCGGCTCAATGTACGACCCGTCCGCCGTCTTCTACATGACCAAGCTGGCCACCGGCCCCGAGGCGGCCGGCGTGGTCGACCTCGACGCGCCGCCCGCGGCCAACATCGCCGCGGTCGCCAAGGCCAAGGGGATGACCCCGCAGGACGTCACCGTGGTCATCCTCGACCGGCCGCGTCACCAGGGGCTCATCAAGGCGGTCCGCGACGCCGGCGCCCGCATCCAGCTGATTACCGACGGCGACGTGGCAGGCGCCATCATGGCCGCCCGCGAGGGCACCGGCATCGACCTGATGCTCGGTATCGGCGGCACCCCGGAGGGGATCGTGGCCGCCTGCGCCCTCAAGTGCATGGGCGGCGTCATCCTCGGCAAGCTGGCGCCGCGCGACGACGAGGAACGGCGCCGGGCGCTCGACGCCGGGCACGACCTCGACCGGGTGCTCACCACCGACGACCTGGTCTCCTCGGAGGACTGCTTCTTCGCCGCGACCGGCATCACCGACGGCGAGCTGATGGCCGGCGTCCGCTACAAGCGGGGCGGCGCCACCACCCACTCGCTGGTGATGCGCTCCCGGTCGGGCACCATCCGCTCGATCGTCAGCGACCACGCCCTGTGGAAGCTGAGCGCCTACAGCACCGTCAAGTACGACTGACCGGCGCGGTTACGGCCGGGCTCGTCGCAGCGACCAGCGGCGCGGGCGCGGCGGCGTGCGCGCCAGCACCTCGCTGCCCGCGAAGCAGCCGCGGACCTCGATCACCGGGACCTCCGACGAGGTGGGCACCCGCCGGGCAGTACCGCCCCGCTGGCGGCTGAGGACGTTGGTCCCGTTCATCACCACCTCCACCCCGGCCGGCACGATCAGCCGCACCCGGCCGAAGACCGCGTACACGTTCAGCACCACGTGCCGCTCGGCCAAGATCGCCTCGCTCAGGTCAAGCACGACGTCACCGAAGGCCGAGACGCAGGTCAGGGTGGCCGGTACCACCCACCGGCCGCGCCGCTGGGTCCCGGCGAACAGGGCCGTGACCGGCCGGTTGCCGTCCAGCCGGACCGGCTGCTGCTCCGGTGGCACCAGGTCGCCGGTCAGCGCGGCCAGGTCGCCCAGGGTGCGGGCGACCAGGGCCAGCGGCATCCGTTCGGAATACTCTTCATGGGTCAGCCGGCCGTCGGCGAGCGCCTCGCCCAGCATCGCGACAACGCGCTCACGGTCGCTGTCAGAGGCCCGGAGGTCGCGGGGCGCGAAGCGCGGGGGCATGGTAGGACGATACCTTTCCGCTCGGACAGCGGCGGTCCGGCGGGCCGCCGGAAACGGCGCGCTTACCATGTCGTCACGAAGCCGCATCGTTCGCGCCCATCCGCGAAATCACCGGTTACGTTCAAAGCGTTTTCACCTGGCGCTCGACTATACGACCGACCTCGTCGACGCGCTGCCCGCAAAAGGTTCAGAGGTCGGGCACCAGCCCCGCACCTGGCGATGACGCCCGCAGGCGGTGCCTCGCTGTTCGCGAAGGCACCGCCTGCGGGTGTCGCCAGGGCCGCGGGCGGGCGTTAAGCCAGCGGCTGGCCGTCGTCCGGCCGGTTCGCCTGGACGCGGCTGCCGTGCTGGCCGAACCGCGGGTCGGATACCGGGCCGCCGCCCGTGCCCCGCTCAGCGTCGGCCGGCGACCGGTCATCACCCGCCCGGAAGATCGCCTGGGCGGGCTTGCCGATCACCGACAGCGGCGTGGCCACGTCCTCCAGGGACTTGCCCTCGGCGTTGACGCCGAAGATGATCGCGGCGACGCCACCGAGGATCATCGCGCCGGCGCCGACCAGGTAACCGATGAACAGGCTGGTCCGGTCGGTGCCGTTGCCGATGAGGTGCCCGTACCAGTGGGTGCCGAAGGCGCCGAAGCACTGGGCGACGGCGAAGAACACCGCGATCGACTGGGCCCGGACCTCGATCGGGAAGACCTCGCTCGCGGTCAGGTAGCCGGCGCTGGCGCCGGCCGAGGCAAAGAAGAACACGACCGCCCAGCAGATGGTCTGCGTGGTCGCGTTCAGCTCCCCCTGCTTGAACAGCACGGCGGTGATGACGAGGAGCACGCCCGCCGTGATGTAGGTGCCGGAGATCATCTTCTTCCGGCCGATAGAGTCGAACAGGTGGCCGAGGGTGAGCGGGCCGAGCAGGTTGCCGGCCGCGAACGCGAAGAAGTAGTAGCTGGTGTCGGTCGGCTTCACCTTGAAGAAGTACTCCAGCACCAGGCTGGAGGTAAAGAAGATCGCGTTATAGAGGAACGATTGCGTGATCATCAGCGCCGCGACCAGCGTCGACCGCCCGGGGTAGACCCGGAACAGGGTCCGCAGCAAGTGGATGTAGCCGATCTTGGCGGCCGGGTGGATCTCCAGCTCCTTGCTCTCGTCCACCGGCGGCAGCGCGCCCTTGGTCGCGGCGACCTGGCCCTCGATGTCCTGGATGGTCTGCTCGGCCGCTGCCTGCCTGCCGTGCATGACCTGCCAGCGGGGTGACTCCGGCAGGTTGCGCCGGACCAGGATGATGCACAGCGCGAGGACCGGGCCGACCAGGTAAGCAGTGCGCCAGCCCCAGGTCGCGTCGACGTGGTTGAGCGCCCACAGCGTGACGACGGTGCCGATGATGGCGCCGCCCCAGTACGTGCCGTTGACCGCCAGGTCGATCCGGCCGCGGTACTTGGCCGGGATCATCTCGTCGATCGCGGAGTTGATGGCGGCGTACTCGCCGCCGATGCCCATGCCGGCGATGACCCGGGTGGCGTACAGGAAGATGAACCAGTGACCGCCGGCGGGCGTCGCCGCGGTAAGGCCGCTGCCGACCAGGTAGACACCCAGCGTGACCATGAACAGGTTCTTCCGGCCGAGCTTGTCTGACAGCCGTCCGAACAACAGCGCCCCGATGACCTCGCCGATCAGGTACCACCAGGCGATGTCGGCGACCGAGCCGGCCGACATGTTGAGGGTGTTGTGCAGGGTCAGGTCGGGCCCGACGTTGCTGGCGATAGTGATCTCGAGGCCGTCGAGGACCCAGGCCACGCCCAGCGCTACCACCAGCCGGGTATGGAACTGCGACCAGGGCAATCGGTCGATCCTGGCCGGGATCAGGCTACGGATGACGCCCGGGCCGCCTGGCCGGGCGGGGGACGTAGTCGCCATGTGCTCTCCTTTGAACCGTCGTCAACCTGAGGGCGGCTGCGCGCGCCAGGCTTCCGGATTGGCCGGGGAGGAACGGCACTCACTCCGGTCCCCCCTGTCCCCGCGGTAACGCGGTATTTCGAAATTTCGAATCCGGCTACCCCAAAGTTCCTTGTGCACACCTAATAACTCAGCGTGAGCGATACGCCGTTCAGCGGCAGCGCGGAAGCGTGCTTGTCGCGCACCGGCACAGCTCTTACAGTTAGCTCTGTGAACGATGTAACTACGCCGCCGCCCACGTCGGTCCGGGCTGACGCGGGCGACCTGCTGGCCGCCATGGGCGCGGTCCGCCGCCTGGCGCGGCGGGCGGTGCGCGCGGCGACGCACGACGACCCGCTCCCGCCCACCGGCAGCGAGCTGCTGCGGCTGGTCGCCCGGCGGCCCGGCATCGGCGTCGCCGAGGCCGCCGCTGAGCTGAGGCTCGCGCCCAACAGCGTCAGCACCATGGTCAGCAAGCTGGCCGACAGCGGGCTGCTCAGCCGGGGCCGCGGTGCCAGCGACGGGCGCTCGGTCCGGCTGACGGCCACCGAGGCCGGCACCGCCCGGCTCGCCCGCTGGAGCGACATCCGCACCGACCTCACCGGCCGCGCCCTGGAAATGCTGCCGCCGGCCGACCGGAAGGCCCTTGTCACCGCCATCCCGGCGCTGATCCGGCTGGCCGAGCAGATGGAGGCACAGTCGTGGCAAGCGAGACCGCCGAGGTGACGGTACCCCGGCTGGCCAACCGCTGAGCGCCGGGCTTCCAAGCCCTGACCAGCGAAAAGGCGGCCCCCTGGCAGGGGGCCGCCTTTTCGGGTGAAGCTAAGTGCGGCGGGCTACCGCTCAGCCTCCGCAGACGGGGGCACTGCGTGGCGAGCAAGTCCACAAGCGGACGGGGGCACCGCGTGGCGCAGCACCGCCGCACACCGTCACCATACAAGGTTGCGGATACCCAAACAAGTCAGGAAGTTCCCGGCAAAGCTGGGAATTCCCTGAGTGTTCAACGCGACCAACGTCACGCACGCCGACGGTGCCGGCCCGTCCTAAGCTGGAAGGCATGGCTGAGTTCTCCTACACGGACCTGCTGCCGCTCGGGCGCGACGAGACCACCTACCGCAAGCTCGCCGAGGGCGGGGCCACAGCCACGCAAGCGCTTGGCCGGTCCTTCCTCACCGTTGACCCCGAGGCGCTCACGCTGCTGAGCCGGACGGCCTTCCGCGACATCGCCCACCTGCTGCGCCCCTCGCACCTCAAGCAGCTGCGGTCCATCCTGGACGACCCCGAGGCGTCCCCCAACGACCGCTACGTCGCCCGCGACCTGCTGCAGAACGCGAACATCGCGGCCGGCGGGATCCTGCCGATGTGCCAGGACACCGGCACAGCCATCGTGATGGGCAAGCGCGGCCAGGGCGTGCTGACCGACGGCCGGGACGAGGAGCACCTGGCCCGCGGGGTCTACGACGCCTACACCCAGCTCAACCTGCGCTACTCGCAGATGGCGCCGCTGACCATGTGGGAGGAGAAGAACACCGGCTCCAACCTGCCCGCCCAGATCGAGATCTACGCCACCGACGGCGACGCCTACAAGTTCCTGTTCATGGCCAAGGGCGGCGGCTCCGCCAACAAGTCCTACCTCTACCAGGAGACCAAGGCGGTGCTGAACCCCGCCCGGATGGCCTCCTTCCTCGAAGAGAAGATCCGGACGATCGGCACCTCCGCCTGCCCGCCCTACCACCTGGCCATCGTGGTCGGCGGGACCAGCGCCGAGTTCGCGCTGAAGACCGCCAAGTACGCGTCGGCCCGGTACCTGGACACCCTGCCGGACGCGGGCTCCGCGGACGGCCACGGGTTCCGCGACGTCGAGCTTGAGCAGGCCGTGCTTGAGATCACCAGGAAGATCGGCATCGGCGCGCAGTTCGGCGGCAAGTACTTCTGCCACGACGTACGGGTGATCCGGCTGCCCCGGCACGGCGCGTCCTGCCCGGTGGCAATCGCCGTCTCGTGCTCGGCCGACCGGCAGGCCCTCGGCAAGATCACCGCCGACGGCGTCTTCCTCGAGCAACTGGAGACCGATCCCGCGCACTACCTGCCTGACCCCACGTCGGTCGCCGCCGACACCACCGAGGTCGTCGCCGTCGACCTCAACCGGCCAATGGCGGAGATACGCGGTCAACTCACCAAGTACCCGGTAAAGACCAGGTTGTCACTCACCGGCACGATGATCGTGGCCCGGGACATAGCGCACGCGAAGATCGCCGAGCGGCTCGACGCCGGCCAGCCGATGCCCGCGTACCTGCGCGACCACCCGGTCTACTACGCGGGTCCGGCGAAGACCCCTGAGGGCTACGCGTCCGGCTCGTTCGGTCCGACCACGGCCGGCCGGATGGACTCCTACGTGGAGCGCTTTCAGGCCGCCGGCGGGTCGTTGGTTATGCTGGCTAAGGGGAACCGGTCCACGGCCGTGACCGAGGCGTGCAAGCGTCACGGGGGCTTTTACCTCGGCTCGATCGGCGGCGCCGCCGCCCGGCTCGCCCAGGACTGCATTACCAAGGTGGAAGTGCTCGAATACCCCGAGCTCGGAATGGAGGCGGTATGGAAGATCGAGGTCAGGGACTTCCCCGCTTTCATCATCGTGGACGACAAGGGAAACGATTTCTTCGCCGAGGCGGCCGGCCCGCTGCTGTCGATCGGCAGCCACCCCTAAACGCTGGTATGGTCCGGACATGCCCCCTCTGACAGGACGGGTCATCGCCGGGCGCTACAACCTGCAGAGCCCCATCGGACGAGGCGCGATGGGCGTGGTGTGGCGGGCACGTGACCAGCTCCTTGACCGTGACGTCGCAATCAAGGAAGTCGTCATCTCGGCCTTGATCGGCGCGGACGAGCGACACAACGCCTACCAGCGGACGCTGCGCGAGGCCCGGACCGCGGCCCGGCTGTCGCACCGCGGCGTCGTCACCATCTACGACGTCGTGGAAGAAGACGGCCGCCCCTGGATCGTGATGGAGCTCGTCCCGTCGCAGTCGCTCGACCAGGTGCTCACGGTGGAGGGGCGGCTGCCGACCGCCCGGGCCGGCCGGATCGGCCAGCAGCTGCTCTCCGCGCTGGCCACGGCGCACGCGGCCGGGGTGCTGCACCGGGACGTGAAGCCGAGCAACGTGCTCATCGCGACCAGCAGGACCGGGGACGGCTGGGAGGAGCGGGCGGTGCTGACCGACTTCGGCATCGCCCAGTTCGAGGGGGACCCCCGGCTGACCCAGACCGGCATGGTGATGGGCTCGCCCGGGTTCACCGCGCCTGAGCGCATCCGCGGCGGCGACGCCACCCCCGGGTCTGACCTGTGGTCCCTCGGCGCCACGATCTACGCGACGGTTGAGGGACGCGGCCCCTACGAGCAGCGCGGCGGCGCGATCACCACCATGTCCGCCATCATCAACGAGGACGCGCCGGTCGCACCGCACGCCGGGCGGCTCGCGCCGCTTATCGCGGCGTTGCTGCGCCGCGACCCGTCGACCCGGCCGTCGGCGTCGGCCGCGGCGCGGATGTTCGCGCAGGTGCTGCCGCAGCTGACGGATACCGCCGAGGAACCGCCGTCGGCAGCGCACCCCCCGACCATCAGGTCGTCGTACGTTGCTGCCCCGGCCGAGCCCGCGGTGGACTCTGGCGACCAGCCCGCTGACGCCCCGGCCCCGGCCCCGGCCCCGGCGGCCGGCGCCCCGGCTGCCGCGGCTCCGGCCGCC
>Ga0265338_10002697_pt1 | contig 26093 bp, 22 predicted proteins | sample 42126metaG_FD_193579 | JGI IMG/M metagenome (GOLD analysis project Ga0265338, IMG submission 193579) | Rhizosphere microbial communities from Carex aquatilis grown in University of Washington, Seatle, WA, United States - 4-21-26 metaG | ecosystem: Host-associated > Plants > Roots > Rhizosphere...
CCCGGTTCGGGCGCTTTGATGGGCCCGGACGAACTCTGAACCGAAAACTGAACAGTGGTGACATTGCCATCGCGAACTCCCCACACCGACCCGGTGGTGTCGTCGTCGCGATGGACCCAGTACGCGTCTGTGGTGAACGAGTTGTGAACGCAGGGACATGCCCTTTCGGCCGCCGTGTCCGCCCATTCCCCCCGGGTGTAAGGCTTGCCCTCGGCCATCTCCGCGGTGGAGTACATGAAGTGCCGCCACTTGCCGCCCATACCGTTCGTGACCAGCAGGTATTTGCCGTTGATACCGAGGAACTGGTAGTCCTGGACCAACGCCGCGGCATTGCCGACCACATCCGCGTAAGTATGCCAGCCATCCGACGGATCTTCAGTCTTGGAGCACGCAATCAGCAGCCGCGCGGGAGACTCCCGGCTCTGGACTACGAGGAAGAAGCGCTTCAGGAAAGGCTCAAAGACAACCCGGCCGTCCTTGGTGAAGTTGTTATCGTTGGTGAAGGAAGTGATGGTGCTGATGCCCGACTCTTCAAAGAACTTCTTTGCGGTAATGGGTGCCGCGGCAAAGCCCGGCCCGGGGCTCACCAGCGTACCCATCTTGGTATAGCAGGCAAAGGCCGCGCGTGCGGTTACGCAGACATGGGAGCTGCTGGCGGCGATATTGGCGTCGGCAGGGTTACCCCCGATCGCGATGGAATGCTTCCCTGTGCCGGTGTCCCAACTGGTGGTGGGGTTTGGCCACGGAACACCATAAGCGCCACTGCCGCTGGGATCATGCGGAGAGACGGCCGTGGCGGTGGTTCCAACCGGACATGCGCCCAACGAGCCGTCGCCTGAAAAGAACATGCCCTGGCACTTGCGGCACCAGCGCCACAAGCCCTGGGTACCCGGAACGTTATCTCCGAACTGGATGGAATAGTGCCCGCTCTTGCTGGCGTCGTGCGCCTGGCCTGCGGGACAGACCGAACCCGGGTTGCCGGAAAAGAACATCCCCGCGCACTTCCAGCAGAACCGCCATCCGGGCTGGGCCCCTGCGGTTACATTGCCGGTAACTACAGCGAAACTGAACTCGCCGTTGTTACTGTCGTGGCCCTCGTTTCCATGTACGGGACAAACTCCCTTGGAGGCGCCGCCGGAAAAGAAGAGTCCCTGGCACAGAGAGCACCAGTTCCATCCTGCCTGAACACTCATGTCTTAGCCTTTCTGAAATCCCGCCGAGTTAGTTTTCAAGCGGCGTTTGCCAATTCGCCGCCGGAGCTCGACGACGATGAGAGATGTTACGACGGGAAGCAAGAGCAGCTGAAACTCAAACCAGCCGCTGCCCCCGTCGGGGGACACATGCAGTAATCTTTCAATCCAATCCATTGGTTGTGATCTCCGAGTCTTTGGTTGGGGTACTGCGTTGCCGGCTGTCCTTTTGGGGGATGGCGCAAGCGTTAACTCAAAGCGCCAAGGCATTTTTGGGAAAGGGGAAGTTACCGGTAAGGACAGTAAGCGGATCATACTCCGCGGGTTGGAAACTGGCAATGCGAACTTTTGTATCTCAATTTGAGCAATGGGAACCCCATAGGCGCCAAGCCGGGCGCTTTGTGCAGTCACCGCCGGTTGGGAGGTTTGAAGAGCAACCGCAGATCCTTCGTCGCTACGCTCCTCAGGATGACAACGCGATAAGGAAGCCGGCGCTACATTCCGGTTGGCGGCTGTGCTGAGATCAGGGCAGGGCGAAGGCTACGTAGGCTGAGCCTTGCGGGGTTTTGGGATCGCGGGCGCCGCTGGCGCCGATGACTACGTACTGCTTTCCATCGATCATGTAAGTGGCGGGGGTGGCGTTGCCGAGGTACGGCAGAGTGGTCTCCCAGAGTTGCTTGCCGGTGGCGGTGTCAAAGGCGCGGAACTTGCGGTCGTGGGTGGTGGCGCCGATGAAGAGGATACCGCCAGCGGTGACGACGGGGCCGCCGTAGTTCTCAGAGCCGGTGTTGGCGATGCCCTGCGCAGCTAACTCGGGAAACTCGCCGAGGTTGATCTTCCAGAGGTACTTTCCGGTAGTGAGGTCGATGGCGTTTAGTGTGCCCCAGGGCGGATTGAAGGCGGGGTAGCCATCGGGGTCAAGGAACTTGCGGTAGCCGGTGAAGACGTACTCTGGCGCTTCGGCGGCGGCATCATTGGGCGCGGCGGGCTTGGGCGTGGCCCCGACGCCGAGGTAGCTGAGCAGCGCGGCCAGGTTGGGGCCGTCGAGATCGGGCTGGCCGGGCATGCTTCCCTTCCCTTTCTGAATCATGCCAGTGACCTTTGCGGCGGACATGCGGCTGCCGAGTGCGGTGAGCATGGGAATGGACGGCGCATTGCCCTCCATATGATCGCCGTGGCAGATGCCGCAGCGGTCCTGGTAGAGCTTGGCTGCGGCGGCATTTTCTTCCGCGGCCTTGGGTGAAGGCGAGGCGGCGTCAGAGTGCATCTCCTTTTCCTGGCCAGCGGGCTTGGCGGGCGTGCGCAGGTAGTCGACTAGCGCGGAGACATGCTGCGAATCGAGATTGGGGAACGAGGGCATGCGGCCGTTGCCGTTGCGGATGAATTCGGCGATCTTGTCCGGCGTGAGCTTGCTCGTTATGTCGACGAGCGTGGGGAAGGTGGGCGGCGAGCCGGCGCGGTCAATGCCGTGACAGACGGCGCACTGCTCGCGATAGGCGCGCTCACCGGGGCTGCCGCCGTGAACTGCGGCGAGGCCGCCGAGCCAGACCATCTCATTGGCGTTGACGTAAAGGATCTTGTGAACGGGATCAATGGCGGGGCCGCCCCACTCCGCGCCGCCGTCAAAGCCGGGGAAGACGACGGTCTGTTTGTCCACGGCGAAGGGGATGAACTGGCCGTCACTGCGGAGTTCGCTGAATGCGTTGACGGCCCACGCGTGCGCCGCAGGGGTGCGGGTGGTGAGCATGTCCGCGGTGAGGCGCTGGCGGGCGAAAGGTTCAGGGAAATTCGGCAGCGGCTGGGTTTTGGAGGCTGCTTCCCCGGGAACGCTGCTGGGCGGATAGGGGCGCTCAGTGATGGGATAGAGCGGCTTGCCGGTGATGCGGTTGAACAGATAGAGCCAGCCCTGCTTGCTGGTCTGAGCGATGGCGAGGATGGTTTTGCCGCCGCGCTGGATAGTGAAGAGCGCGGGGGGCGCGGGAAAGTCGCGGTCCCATATGTCGTGATGGACGCCCTGGAAATGCCAGAGGAGTTTGCCTGTGTTGGCGTCGATGGCGAGGAGCGAGTTGGCGTAGAGGTCGGGGCCGAGGCGGTCGCCGCCGTAGAAGTCCATGACGGCGGAGCCGGTGGGCGCGTAGAGGATGCCGCGGGCTTCGTCGAGGGACATGCCGGCCCAGTTGTTGGCGGCGCCGGCGGTTTTGTACGCGTCAGGCGGCCATGTGTTGTAGCCGGGCTCGCCGGGATGCGGGATGGTGTGGAAGATCCAGCGCAGTTGGCCGGTGTGGACGTCGAAGGCGCGGATGTCTCCGGGCGGGGCGGGATGGGTCTCTGGCTCGCGGCCTCCGGTGATGATGATGTCCTTGTAAACGATGCCGGGGGTGGTGAGGGCGATGGACTGCTGATCGAAGGGCTCGCGCAGGCCTTTGCGGAGGTCGACGCGGCCGTGATCGCCGAAGCTGGCGATGGGCTGGCCGGTGTTGGGGTCAAGGCAGTAGAGGAAGTTGAGAATGCCGGCGAAGAGGCGGCTGCTTTTGCCGTCCGTCCACCAGGCGAAGCCGCGCGAGGGCTGGGTGAAGCCGAGGTCACCGGAGCCGTTGGCGCCGAGGCCGGGATTGAAGGTCCAGAGGAGCTTGCCGGTAGCGGCGTTGAGCGCGACGACCTTTAGGGATGGGGTGAAGGCGTAGAGCGCGCGGCCGGCGATTAGCGGGTTGGTCTGGATGCCGCCTTTTTCGCCTGTGTCCCAGGTCCATGCGGGGCGGAGGCGATCGACGTTGGCGCGATTGATCTGGTGAAGGGGGGAGTAGTGGTCGCCGTTTTTGTTGCCGTTGTATGCAGACCATGAGGCGGACTGGGCGGAGGCTATGGCGGCCGGTAGTACGAGGAGGAAGATGAAGCGGAAAGGGGCGCGAATCGGCATCGGCTAGCGACCTTCAGGGGATGAGTTGGATCAAGAGGAGATTGTTACACCTGAGATGGAGGCCGGGAAAGCGGATACGAAGGTCGCGTTGGAACACGGGCGTGAATCAGGAACCTGCAGTCAATCCTGGAATCGCAGTGTCGCGCGCACCGCGGTGAAACGAGCATTCGCGCGGATTCCTCTTCACGCTTCAGCGTGCGGTCTCCAAGAAGAACCGATCTCAGGCGGAGGCGATGGCCTGCGGGCTCTGTAGGGGCGAGCGTTCTGCTTTTAGCTCCAGCATGGCTCGCCAAGTGGCGACCCACCGGTCATCGTGCCGCTGGAAGACCCAAAGATCGCGGCCTGAGCAATCTTCGCGATATGCGGTGTGCTCATAGAGCATCCGGAAACGGAATGAGGCGACAGCGCAATCGCCAATCACGTCGATATGCTCGTCGGTCTCTTCATATTCCAGCACTTTTGCGTTTCTCGAGAATTCCTCAAAGCTCGATACAAGGATGTCGCGTCCGCGAACGCCTGCGGTGAAGCCCGGTGGCACCATGACAATTTCGGGGTGAATGTAGTCGCGCATCGAAGACGGATGACCTTCGCGCCACGCAGCACTGATGGACGCAAGAGCGTGATGGACCTGGGCACTGGCGTCAGACACTTGGCACCTCCTGACTCGGCCAGCATTATAGGCCGATACCGGGCGAGCGCATTGTGACACGGAGGGCGGAGGCGTCCGGTGTGACGGGGGATGGATTCGCGACGCGAGACTAGCAGTGCGGGTGGCAAAGGTGGACTTCAGACGTTAGGATTGGAGGGTTCCTCGCGAGGTCAGTTGAAGGAAAGGAACCTTATGCATCGCCGTACATTTCTAGGAGCCGCTGCTGCCGCGGCGGTTGCAACCGGGCTTGATCCCGCGGCCGCATTTGCCGATACAGAAAAGCCGAAACTGAAACCGATGGCGGTGGGACTGCTGGTGAGCCCGTACGGCGCGGCTGAAGCTACGATCAAGCGCGTTCACGAAATGGGATTCTCGAATTGTTTTTTGTCGCTCGATGGATATATCGGCAAGTTCACGGCGGATGCGGCGAAGGAGATCGGCGACCTGCTGGAGAAGTACGAACTGGTGGCGACGACGGTGGAAGTTGTGGGCCCGGGGCCGCTCCAGTGGAATTTTCTTGAGGGTCCGTCGACCATCGGCCTGGTGCCGCCCGGGACGCGCGCGGCGCGGATGGATGCGTTGCGGCAAGTGTCGGATTTCGCGAAATTGCTGGGGATTGAGCAGGTGCAGACGCACTGCGGATTCATTCCGGAGAATCCCGCGGATGGGCTTTATCCAGGCGCGGTGGAGGCGATTCGTGCGGTGGCGCAGCACTGCCAGGGCAACGGGCAGCGCTTCCTGATGGAGACCGGGCAAGAGACTCCGACCACGATGGCACGCGCTATTCGCGACGTGAACATGCCGAACCTTGGAGTGGGCCTGGATACCGCCAACCTGATTCTTTACGGCAAGGCAAACCCGGTGGACGCGGTGGACATTATCGGGCCGCACGTACACAGCGTGCATGCGAAGGATGGACGGTGGCCGACCGATCCGGACAAGCTGGGCAAAGAAGTGCTGATTGGGCAGGGGCTGGTGGATTTCAAGAAGGTGATCACAAAGCTGCGCGCGCTGGGGTATAGCGGGGCGATCACGATTGAGCGGGAGACGTCAGGTCCGCAACAGATTGAAGATGTGAAGAACGAGAAGCTGTATCTGGAGCGGATTTTGGATGAGGTGCTGGCGGGCTAAGTATCTGGCGAACGAAACCCTCCGGGAGAAGTAAACCCGAGGAGAAGAACCGCAGGGGTTGAAGCCCAAATTTTCTTTTGAACGGCTACATCAGGACTGAAGTCCTGCCCCTACGCGTTAATTAAGAGAATAAGGTGAGGCAACATGAAACGTCGGGAGTTTCTACAGGCTGGTTCGGGAGTGGTTTCGAGTTTCCTGGTGCTGGATGCGCGCACTGTATTTGGATACGAGGCGAATTCGGCGGTGCGTCACGGGCTGCTGGGATGCGGCAATCGCGGCTCGTCTGTTGCGACGTCGTTTGCGCAGAACACGCAGGCGCGGATTGTTGCGCTGGCGGATTTGTTTGCAGATAATCTGGCGGCCGGGCAGGACAGATTCAACAAGGTGAACGCGAGCCTTGGCCAGGCGGCGATTGACGGCAAGCTTCTGTTTCGCGGGCCGCATGCGTTTGAGGAGTTAGCTAACTCAAAGGACGTGGATCTGATCCAGATTTCGACGCCGCCGTACTTTCACGTGCGGCACCTGGGAGCGGCGGTGGCTGCGGGCAAGCATGTTTACTGCGAGAAGCCGGTGGGAGTGGACATTGCGCAGGCGAAGCAGGCGCTGGAGATCGCCAAGAGGGTAAAGGGGAACCAGAGTGTGGATGTCGGGTTTCAATGCCGCAATGCTCCGCCGATTGCCGCGCTTGCCGAGAAGGTGAAGGGCGGCGCGCTGGGCAAGATAGCGACGATTTCAGGCAATTACAACGCGCCGGCATCGACCGAGAAGAAGCGCGAGGGCGAGGGGCCGGACGAGTATCGCCTGCGCAATTGGCTTTGGGATCGCGTACTTTCCGGCGACATCCTGGTGGAGCAGAACATCCACATCATCGATCTTGCCAACTGGATGCTGGGGGCGCACCCGTTGAAGGCGACGGCGACCGGCGGCCGCAACATTCTGACGCATTACGGCGATATCTGGGATAACTACCAAGTGGACTTTACCTATGCGAATGATGTTCACTTTTCTTTTGCTTCGACGCAGTTCGGCACGGATGGGGTGTTCGACGCGGGGCTGAAGCTGTTCGGGGCGAGCGGAACGGCAAGCTGTCCCTATGCTGGACCGCTGGCGATAACGGGCGCCAATGCATGGTCGTGGCAGGATTCGGAAGCGACGGCGGCGGGCTCCGGCAAGTTTGCCGCCAATGGGGCGTTCCTGGACAACCTGAAATACGCGGATCGCGAGAAGGAGCGCGCGTTCATTGACAGCATTGTTTCAGGGCCAGTCCATAACCAGATTGCCGATGGAGTAGAGACGGCGTTGAGCTGCATTCTGGGGCGGATGGCGGGCTACGAGAAGCGCGAAGTTACATGGGATGAGATGCTGGCTGAGAAGGAAGACTGGCCGCTCGGGTTCAGCCTGGAGCAATTCGCCTAGCCGGCTGTGGTCATCCCCCGCCGGCGATGCCGAAGAGCATGCACGATCGGCTGCCGCCGCGGCAGTGAGCGGTTAACGGAAGCGCGAAGAGACGAAAGCGGCGGAGAAGGCCTGCCGCCAGCCGGGAATGGGATTGCCATCCGGGTCGAGATCGGGCGCGGGCACCGGCGAGCCCTGCGGAGGCACATTGGTGGGAATTGACAGCGGAGGAGCCGGCGGAGGCGGATCGAGGTGCAGATAACTTCCGTGGTCGAAGCACCAGCCGTCAGGGATCATAAAGGGAGAGACGAAGTTCGAGGGCCACTGCTTTTGAGGGCCGGCGTGGCCGATGGCCGCATGCCACCACGGATGGCCTTCAGCGATGATGCCGCCGATGAGGTTGCCGAGGGGAAAGAGCGCCGACAGGACGTGATCCTTGCGGGAGGCGAGCACGGAGATGGTTCCGATTTTGCCGGCGGTGTTCTGGAACTCGGTGTTGAGGCAATTGTCGTCAATAGCTCCGGCCATGAGGATGACGCGGCGGACAGGGGTGTTCATGCGGGCGACGGTTTCAAGAACGACGCGGGCGCCGAGGCTGTGCGAGGCGAACGAGATGTTGTTGGCTCCGGCGAAGTACTGATCGATGAACGGGGCGAGGAGTTGCCCTGCCTGGTCGGCGACCCTGGGTTCGCCGGGATAGTCGAGGCCATGGGCCCAGATGGAGTCGCCCGGCCACAGGATGCCGACAAACGCTGAGTTGGGGGGCAGTTGAAGGATCTCCTGCCAGGCGTGCAGGTGATCAATGCCGTCCGGGCGGTTGACGTTGAATCCATGGGTGGCAATGAGGACGTCACGGCCCTGGATGGCGGCGAGGAAGTCGCGGCAGAGGATGCCGGTGTAGTCGGCGATGCTGGTTCCCTGATTGAGCGCGACGCAGGTGGATAGCTCGCCGCCGACGGGATTCATGCGTACATCCATGAAGAGGTTCATGAGCACCTACTTTTTGATCGACTGCATGGCGTTGACAGCGGAGGCAAGAGCGGAGGTGAGGTCCTTGGCGACGGGGGCAAGCGGAGTGGCGAGCACACCGACGATGAACGCAGTCCAGAATTCGATGAGGGTGAGCTTATCGGGACCTCCAATGACGATGAGTTCGCCGGCAATGGCCAGAACGATGGCGAAGACAAACGCCCAGGTGCGGGTGCCGTTGACGTAGTGCTGGTCCGCATCCTGGTAGGCTTCGTCGAGGAGCGCGGTAAGGATGAAGTCGAACCGCGAATAGAGGTCGTTCTGGGGAGCGGTGAGCGGGGTTCCACTGGCGATGCTGGTCGCGATGGTTTGCAGGGCAGTTGCATCGACCCCGGTTTCCTTCGCGAGTTGGGGGGCATTGGCGGAGCTGAGATTGGCCTTGATGAGCGATTTTGCAATAGCCTTCTGGCTGGCGAGATCCTTGCCGGTGAACCAGTTCGCTTTGAGGGTGTCAAGGATTTTGGCCTGAGTAAGGCCCTGGCCTGCGGTTCCGGGAGTCATTCTTGTCACCAGGCTCGTAATCAGCCTAAAGCCGATTTGGTTGACGCCGCCTTGCGGCCAGGGCAGGACCTTGGTTGCGTCGACGAGGCCGAATGCGGCGGTGCCAAGGCCACCGATGGCTGCGATTGTTTCAGGAATGTTGGGGATGCTCATGTCCTCTCCTTTGCTGGCGTATGTTGCGGCCGGGACGCGGCGCGAAAACGCGCCGGCGCGCGCGATTGAAATGGAAAGTCAGAGCAGACGGGGAAAGGCCGGGGGATGAGTCTCTGTGAGCTCCCTGCACCGTGATTGAGACCGGCGCAATTGCCGTGCGATTCCGGGAAGGGTCACAAGGCGATTAGGCGCTTCAGGCGGTGGAAGCCGTGAATTTAAAGTCAATGTACCGCGGAAATGGGCGGGCGTAAAGGCTTTTCTTGGGGAGCGGGAGGCGGGGTGCGGATGGAAATGGTTCGCGATCCGGCGCGGTGAGGCGCGCCCAGCGAGAACGACGCGCTTGGGGAGCTGGAGCCAGCTCCGGTGAGGCGCGGAGGAACGGGCGCGCAGCGCAGGCCGCGCGCCGCGGGAGTCTACTTGCGCTGGCTGGAGAACATGGCGCGCAGAGAGCCGGCGAGTTCGTCGGACTGAGGTTCGCGCTGCAGTTCCTGCTTGGGCGGCAAAGTGTTGCCCAGCGTCTCAATGGTGCTGCCGGTGGAGGAAAGGCCGGAACCCTGATAAGCGGGTGCGGGAGCGGGGGCGGGGGTTGAGAACCGCCGCTGCAAACGCTCAATGGCTGCCATATCCAACCGGTAATCTTCTTCGATCTGACGCCGCAAAGCGTCCAACTGTTCCCTGCTAAATCCTGCTGCCATGACCTGCTCCCCCTATTCAGATGTGTTGCAATACAAGCTAGTGTGCCACAGTAGGTGAACATTGCAAGTGGCACGAACGATGTAGGGGCATGTCGCTTTGGAATCAGCGGATTCACGCGGTGGTTGGATGATGGGCGGCGGGGCGCTATTCGGCGATGTGGAGAGAGTCACGTGTTGATTTGATGCGGGATGTGAATCGAACAGGATGTGTGAGGGCGTAGGAAGGGCTGCAACGCCCCTAAAACCTGTAAAATTGAATTGCGGCTACCCCGGCCAACGGATTTCCGCAACCAAAGCGCATGGCGACCATCCAACCCATAGCTGGAACGACCGAGCAGCATCCCGACGTGGCCCTGGTAGAGAGGGTGCGCGGCGGGGACGTTTCCGCGTATGACGAGTTGGTGCGCAAGTATGAGCGCCAGATCTTTCGCATCTCGCAGCACATAACGCAGAATCGCGAGGATGCGGAAGACGTGGTGCAGGACGCGTTCCTGAAGGCATACGAGAAGCTCGATCAGTTCCAGGGAAATTCGAAGTTCTACACATGGCTGGTTCGCATAGCTGTCAACGAGAGCCTGATGCGCCTGCGCCGGCGGCGCACGGGCAAGATGGTTTCAATCGACGAGGACGTGGCGACGGAGGAAGGCAGCGTCCCGCGCGACCTTGCCGACTGGGCGCCCGACCCGGAGCAGAACTATTCTCGCGCCGAGCTGAACCGCATTCTGCGCAAAACGATCAAGGGACTACCGCCGGGGTTCCGCGTGGTGTTCGAGTTGCGCGACGTGCAGGGGCTCTCAACCGAGGACACGGCGGAAGCACTCGGCCTCTCGGTACCCGCGGTGAAATCCCGGCTACTGCGTGCGCGGCTGCAGCTCCGCGAACGTCTTACCCGCTATTTCCGCCGCAGAAAAGGGGTTGAGAAATGACCTGCACCGAATTTCTTGCCCTGCTCGATGACATGATCGATTCGACCGAGCTCCGCGCGGACCTGAAGGATCATTTGAAGTGCTGCGAGCACTGCGAAGTGACTCTGAACACTACCCGCAAGACCATCGAGATCTACCGCTCGCATCAGATTTACGAAATGCCGGCAGGTCTGCGCGAACGTCTCCACGCTGCGATCATGGCGCGCTGCAAAAAAGGCTGTTGAGTTCCCTGCCCTCCATCGGGTCACTTCCGCACTCAATCTCTGCAAAACCTTCCTACCGGTTCGCCTTCACTCACACTCACCCGTAGTTTTCGCAGTAACTTCGCGTACCGTTTCGCGGCTGAAATATATTTCGTCCAATCGAAGCCGTTGGGTGCGCGACGAAGTATCATGGGACTTCCCCGGGGATCGCGAATGGGAGGGCGCAATGGCTTGCCTGCATGCTCCTGAACCTTCGGAAGCGATCAGCAGCTTCCGCGATTCGAACTTCAGCACATCCTCCTTCAGGCGGCGCCGGCTTCTGGCCGGCCTGATGCTTCTGGCTGCGCTTCTCTCAATCAACGGGTGCGGCGCTCACGTGCATTTGACGATCATTCACCCGCCGCCATCTGAAACCCCCGACCAGCGCGCCGACGCCATGCTCGCCCAGATGACCCAAGCCGAAAAGCTCGCCCTGGTTCAGGGCGGCGTTACTACCAACCTGACTTATGGCTACACCGTACCCCGCGGCGCGGGCGGCTGGATTCCCGCTAACACCCGCCTTGGCATCCCCGCTCTCTACTTTGCCGACGGGAGCACCGGCGCCTGCCTCAATGGCCTTCCGGCTACGGCGTTGCCGTCGTCCATTGCCAGCGCCGCAAGCTGGGACCTGAATGAAGCGGCGAAGTACGGCACCGTAATCGGCTCCGAGCTGGCCGACTACGGCATCAACGTAAACCTCGGCGGCAACATCAACCTCATCGGCCGCGAACCGCGCGACGGCCGCACTTTTGAAACCAAGGGCGAAGATCCGATCCTCGCCGGCAAGATTACCGCCGCCCACATCACCGCCACCCAGGCCCAGCACGTTATCGGCGGCATCAAGCACTTCTCCTTCAACGATCAAGAATCCGGGCGCGGCACCGCCAATGCCATCATCGACGTGCGCTCCGCCCGTGAATCCGACCTGCTCGCCTTCGAAATCGGCATCAAGGACTCCAACGTCCAGTCCGTGATGTGCTCTTATAACCAGACCAACGGCCAGTATGACTGCGAAAACAGCCATCTTCTCAACGACGTTCTCAAAGGAGACTGGGCGTTTCCGGGCTTTGTCATGTCCGACTGGTGGGCCACGCACTCCACCGCTACTGCCGCGAACAACGGTCTGGACCAGGAACAGCCCAACCAGCAGTACTTCTCAACTCTGGGCGCGGCGATCAGTTCCGGACAGGTGCCGCAGTCGCGCCTCGACAACATGGTGCATCGCATCCTGCGCGCCATGTACGAAGCGGGCGTCTTTGATAATCCGGAGAACATCCAGCCGATTGCCGCAGCCGCAGACGCCGCCATTGCGCAGGAGGCGGAGGAAGCCGGGGCGGTACTGCTGAAGAACGCGAACAACCAGCTTCCACTTACCGCGGCTTCAGTGCAGTCGATCGCGATCATCGGGTCGAACGCCGATTCCGCGGTGCTGTCGGGCGCGGGGTCGGCGCAGGTGCAGCCGGTGGGCGGAGGAATTCTGGGACCGAAGCCATGCCCGCCTTGCTGGGCGCAGGTGCTGTGGGATCCATCATCGCCCCTCAAAGCCATCGAGGCCGCGGCTCCCTCCGCAAAGGTGCAGTATGCCGACGGCACCGATGCTTCCGCGGCGGCCGCGCTGGCCGCACAGTCGCAGGTAGCCATCGTGTTCGTAAGCCAATGGGCCAGCGAAGGCATGGACGAGATGACGCTGGCGCTGCATGACCTGACGTCGGCGACGCCCATTGACCAGGACTCGCTGGTAGCCGCCGTGGCCGCAGCCAATCCTCACACCATCGTGGTAATTGAAAGCGGCGGACCCATCCTGATGCCATGGCTCGATCAGGTCAGCGCAGTTCTGGAGGCGTGGTTCCCTGGACAGAACGGGGGCCCGGCCATTGCCGATCTGCTCTTCGGCGCCGCCAATCCTTCCGGGAAACTTCCAGTCACCTTTCCCGCCAGCGACGCGCAGCTTCCCCGCCCGGCGATTCCGCAGCCACCGGACGACACCACGCCCTTCCCGATCGACTACTCCGAAGGGCTGGAAGTGGGCTACAAGTGGTTCGACGCAAATGGACTGACGCCGCTGTTCCCGTTTGGCTTCGGGTTGTCCTACACAACTTATGCGTTTTCGAACGCCTCGCTCCAGAACAATCTGAGTTCCAGCTCGAATCCAAATATCCAGGCTTCGTTCACCCTTGCGAATACGGGCAAGGTAGCCGGAGCTGAAGTGGCCCAGGTGTATCTGGAGATGCCGGCCAGCCTGAATGAGCCGCCGAAGCGGCTGGTGGGATGGAAGAAGGTGATGCTCCAACCCGGATCCTCGCAGACAGTGACCATCGAGATGGACGAGAACGATTCGTCGCATCCGTTGTCTTACTGGGACACGGGAAGCAACTCGTGGAAGTTGGGCTCGGGGACTTATACGGTACTGCTGGGAGACTCCTCTGCCGCGACGAGCCTCACCGCGGCCGGCACCTTCACCATTCCGTAGGGTCGGCGCGCGTCTCCGGAACTGCGCGCGCTAACGACGCGGTTCCCTGTTCGCTGCTGATACGCCGCTGTCGGTGTGCGCCTTGCGCAGGCGCGGGCTACCCACATCATCCACTGCTTTGGCGATTCGCGCGCGCAACTCATCGTTTGGCGCGGCCTTACCGAGGGCTTCAATGGCAAGCGGCGCATCGCGCTCGTCGCGCTCGATGAGAGCGATCAGGTAATCCGCGGCCTCGGGCAGACGAGTGAGGGCGATGGCGCTGACCAGTGCGCCGGTGAACCAGGGCTCGGGACGGGTTGCGGTCCGGTGCGCGTCCAGCAGAGCCGCAAGCGCGGCGGGACTGTGCGTCTCGGCGAGCGCGAATGCGGCCTCACCCGCCGGGTCGTCTCCGGCCGGCAGAAAGCGTGCTACAAACGGGATGCCGGAGTCGCGATCGAGGCCGAGGAGCGCACTGAAGCATGCGGCCAGCACGTCCGGCTCCTCGCCGGGGATCAACGCGCGCAGGCGCAGCACCGGAACAGCCAGCTCGCCGATCTGCGCCATGGCGCGCGCCGTCTCCACGCGCACGCTTTTGTCCGCGTCGACGAGCAGGTCAAGCAGGAGCAGGAGGAGCTCGTCGTTGGGCAGATCTTCACATGCCACGAGCGCGTGGGCGCAGTTGGCGCGCAGGGTTCCGGCGGTGTCAGACTTTCCGCCCCACGTGGGTTCCCACTGGTGAAAGCCGAGGCCGCGGAGGAACTCTTCTTTTTCGCGGCAGCCGAGACGGGGCAGGGCGCGGCTGAGGGCGTTTTTGGCCCAGCATTGCGGGTCGGACTTTTCGGCGTCTTCGAAAAAGCGGTCGAAGGCGGCGATCAACTCCGGCAAGAGCGAGGCGGCCTCGGCGTCTTCAGCGAGACGCGCGGCCTTGGCAGCGAGATAATTGCTCTTGCCCGCGAGCGCCTTGCGGAGCAAGGCCATGGCTGCGTCGTCGATGGGCTGGCCCTTGAGCGCGTCCAAAGCCTCCATCTGCTGGTCGAAGCCACGCTGCGCCATGTTCCCTCCCATCGCCTGCCTCGATTGGAATGCCAAACCAGTCTAATGCCCCGCCGCCGCGCTACACTCATCTTCATGGAGACCGTCTGCACCCGCTGTCACGCAGTTCTGGCGCCCGGGACCAAAGCCGACTGGTGCCCCGCATGCGGCGCTGCGCTGATCAAGCGCGAGGTCCCTCCCGCCCTCGGGAACTCCACCGGACCTGCGCCGGAGGTAGACCATCGCGGCATCCTGCTGCCGCGGAGGCATGCGCTGGGTGGCATCATCACGCCGCAGTAATCGATCACTGCATACCCTGAGTGGGCGGGTGATACACTTCTTCCCGGTTGACGACGGACCTGGAATGCATGCGTCAGCGTTACGCGGGCAGAATATGCTTTGCCGCGCAGCTGCGGAAGGTTCGCCCATACGAGGGGAGAATTACCGTGCGCCGATTCACATCAAGACTCCATCCCATCGCTTTTGCTTTTGCGCTCCTACTTGTCGCGGCCACATTTGCGGCGGCTCAAGCCGTGCCCGTGGTCACAGGCGACCCGCGTGTGGACAAACTGCTGAGCCAGATGACGCTCGAGGAAAAGATCACACTGATTCACGGCACGCAGGAAGATCCAAAGGTTTACCAGGGCCAGGCCGGCTACCTGGCGGGTGTACCGCGGCTGGGTATTCCGGGGCTGCGCTTTGCCGATGGGCCTCCGGGCGCGCTGACGCGGCATCCCTCTTCAGGTGAGACGGCCACGATGGGCGTGGCGGCCACGTTCAGCATGAAAGACGCTGAAGCGAATGGCCTCGTGATCGGCCGTGAGGATCGCGCTCTCGGCATCGATGTTTCCTTGCAGCCCTTTGTGAATATCGATCGCGATCTCCAGTTCGGGCGCGGCTATAACACTTTTGGCGAAGATCCCTACCTGACCTCGCAGATGGGCGTGGCGGAGGTCAAGGGCATCCAGTCGCAGCACGTGATGGCGCAGATCAAGCACTACGTGGGCTACGACTCCGACAACGAGAACACCTACATCGACGACCAGACTCTGCATGAAGTTTACGTGGCGCCGTTTGACGCTGCGGTCAAAGCCGATGTCTCGTCGATCATGTGCTCGTATAACCGGCTCAACGACACGTTTGCCTGCGGCAACAAGGATACGCTTACGACGATTTTGCGCGACCAGCTTCACTTCAAAGGCTTTGTTACGTCGGATTGGGGCGCGGTCCACTCCGTGGCTTTCATCAAGGCCGGCCTCGATATGGAGATGCCCGGCAATCTGCCTGGCATGGGGGGATTCATTCCGTCGTTCTTTGATACCACTCCGCCAACACCGCCTCCGCCAGCGCAAGCCATGGCGGATATTGGCGACATGTTCGGCGGACACATTCCCGAGGAGCCAGCGCCAAAAGGCGGCTTTGGCGGCGGCAACTTTGGCGTCAAGCTCAACCCTGAGAAGATGCCCGCAGCGCTGAAAGATGGCAGCGTGACCGAGGCGGACGTGACCCGCGCCGCCGGCCGCGTGCTGTATGAGATCGTCCACTTCGGCTACATGAACGGGCTGAACAAACACGCAGTGACCGAGCAGGCCATTGAGGCGAACGCGAAGATTATCGAGAAGACCGGCGAGGACGCGGCGGTGCTGCTGAAGAACGAAGGCAATGCGCTGCCGCTGAAGGCCGCGGACCTGGACTCAGTGGTTCTGATCGGACCCACGGCAGCGCAAGTGGACTCCATCGGCATCAACGGCGAGCGCAGCGTGGGTCTGCCCTGGCGCCAGGTGGGGCCGCTGGCGGCGATGCGCAAGATCTCCGGTAACGCGGATATCCAATTTGCCGTGGCCGATGACATGAATGGGACAACGATTCCGGCGAGTGCCCTGAGCCACGACGGACAGCCCGGCCTGGTGCGCACAACAGGCTCGGCGACGCAAACCGACGCGGAGATCAACTTCACAACCAAGGGCCACAATGCGCTGCCCGCGAACTCGCTGGTTACGTGGAAGGGCACGCTGACACCTCCGCACGCGGGCGACTACTGGATTTACCTTCAAGCGCTGGGCGCCAACGCGGGCGTAAAACTAGACGGCAAGCGGCTTGCGGCTACGGGCGCCTTTCAGGGCGGCGTGCATGGCGACATTCTGCAGGCCAACCAGGACAACGTGGTGCCCACGCAGGACGGCCTGGACAACGTGCGCCGCGCCATCACACTGACGGCGGGGCCGCACCAGATTGAGATCCGTACTTCACTGGACAGTTCGAATGCGCCGGTGCAGGTTCGGCTCAACTGGTACACACCGGAGCAGCGCCAGGCCGATCACGATGCAGCAATCGCGGCGGCGAAAAACGCGAAGGCAGCAGTTGTGTTCGCGTGGACGCGGCTGGAACCGGTGTTCGGACTGCCGGGCGATCAGGACAAGCTGATCAACGAAATCGCCGCGGTGAATCCGAATACGATTGTGGTCCTCAACACCAGTCAACCGGTGGCGCTGCCATGGGTGGCCAAGGTGAAGGCGGTGCTGGAAATGTGGTGGCCGGGCGATGAGGGCGGATGGTCGACAGCGAATCTGCTGCTGGGCAAGGTGTCCCCCGCGGGCCGGCTGCCGGTGACCTGGGGCAAGCGGCTTGAAGATTATGCGGCGACTGATCCCAAGCATCCGGAGCGCAGCAAGAACCCTCCCGATCACAAGACCATTTACAGCGAAGGCGTGAATGTGGGCTATCGCTGGTTTGATAAAGAGAACATTGATCCGCTCTTTGCGTTTGGCCATGGGCTGAGTTACACCACATTTGTCTACTCTGACTTGAAGGTGACGAAGGCCGCCGACCACGGGCTTGACGTGGCAGTGCGCATCAAGAACGCGGGCGCAATGGCTTCAGACGAAGTCCCGCAGGTGTACCTGGGCGCGCCAAGCCAGATTCCGGATGGAGTGCAGTTTCCGGTGCGCGCGCTGGCGGCATTCGATCGCATTCATCTGGCGCCAGGCGAATCGAAGCTGGTGACTCTGCACGTGGCGGAGCGGCAGCTTCAGTACTGGTCAACGAAGGATCAGCAATGGGTGGCAGCAACGGGCACGCGCACAATCAGCGTGGGCGGTTCGTCGCGCGATCTGCCCCTGCACGCGGAGGTCGAATAGGACCGATCGAAGGCTGACTTGGCCGATTGCGTCTGGGATGGACGCGCCGGAACGGAGCGTATCATGCAACTATTTGCCGGCGCGTTCTGTGCAGAGCGGGGTTAACACGTCGAGTGATTCGGAGCGCCACTCCCAGACTAGCCTGCCTTGATCTCGACAAATCGCATCAGCATGAGCCAGTCCTGGGCCTCGTGCAGCATCAGTTCGTCGAATTGCTGCAGCAGATTCTCGAAGCGCGCCGCATCAGTGGCTGAGGCCATTTGCAGCTTCAGTCTCTCCAGTTGCGGCGCCATGTTGGAGCTGCGCTTTTCAAGGCGAAGATGCTCGCGGTGAGCCTCCATTCCGGCGAGCGACGCGGCTATTGCCGGAAAAAGCAGCGCAATGAACGCGAGTGCGCGATCGACCCCCTGGTGCATGAACAACGCGGCCCGCGCCGTAGATTCCTCTGGGGCCAGGATGGACAACAGCAGATGGAGCGCCGCTGCCGCCAGGGTGACGGGGAGGACAATTGCGCCGGCCTGCGCCAGCCAACGCCGCCGTTTGCCCTCGCGCTGCGCCTTTTCCTCGTGGAACCTGATCTGTTCACTGACCCAGGTTTCGCGGATGTACTCGTTTAGCGCCGCGCAATTACTGGGGACGCAGCCTGCCTGCGCGGGCAGCCGGTTCCAGATTTCGTTGAAGGCGCGAACCGTCCAGTCGTTCACGGTTTGCGAGTGGCCCATGTAAGGCAACACCTGGATGGTCCGCGGCTCTACGCCACAAATGGCCAGGAAGATACCGGAGCGGATGCGCTCAGTCAGGAACCGGTACTCAATCCACGCCTGGTGGGCGTGGCGGCGGCGTGCCTGGCTGAGGGTGAAGTAGATGACGAGCAGCAGAAGCAGTTCCACGCCGAATCCCACCGCGGCCAGTCCAGGAAAAAGCACAGCCAGCGCGGCGCAGCCGACCGCCGCCGCGGATAGCGTATAGATGTTGCGTCCGGCGCGGTAGAAAGCATCGCGGCTCCGTTTGGCCACAATCGATGCCTGCGCGTAAGACGGCAGAAGGCAGCGGTTGACCATGGCGCGTGTCTCGACTGGAATGACGTCCGCGGCCCTGGCTTTGTGGAACAGATCGCCGTCGAGGCTGCGCGCGTACTCCGTTCGCTGCGCTTCCGTGATGGGCTGCCGATTGAAGCGGTCGATGGCTTCGAGCGCCGATGAGGACAGACCGTTGTTGCAGTCAGGATTCAGCAGCGCACAAATTCCGTCCCATACGCGAATGACCGGCCGTCCCTGGTCAAGGGCGTACTGCACAGTTTCCGCGGTGCCGCCGCGCCCGCGCGCAGGCTCGCCGTCCCAAACGGCTATGAGTACATCGCAGTGGTCCACTACGTACTCACCAGCCTGCTTGTATGCATCCCTGCGCAGGTTGGCCTGGTCAGCCGGATCAGGGCAATTCAGTGGCGTGCGCAGCTTCACCGGCAGACGGCACATCGCCAGCAATGCAGCGAACTCTCGCTTTGACTCATCGGTGGCAAAGTCCTGGAGATAATCTTCGACGACTAATGGCAGCACGGCCTGAAGCGTTGCACCATCCCGCGCAAGAACAGCGCGCGCCACAATGCGGTCGGCACCTTCAGCCAGAGCGCTCAGTACGTTCAATTGGATCGGCGTCGTACATTCAGCGCGCACGCGATTGAGGAGTTTGGCGGCTTTCCGGGGAAAGAGCGACCAGAGCAGTTTGTCCAGAGCTTCGTCAACGCTCTGGGCAATCTTGCCGAAATCACTCAAGGTGCGGTGGCCCGTAACTCCGATGCGAACGCGATACGGGACGAGTTCATAACTTGGCATGATGCGCGCTGGTCGGTTCAAGTCTTAGGGATAAGAAACAGCAGATGGCCCATCATAACATCATGTTTACATGTCAACGTCGGAGAGAGGTTGACTTCGCGGAACTGGGCGATCGATCCCCGGTTGCCCGGCCGCAAAGTAGCGGCGTTGGAAATAGAGCGCCACATTAACCAGGGCGATCATCACCGGCACTTCCACCAGCGGACCAATTACAGCAGCGAAGGCCGCACCCGAATTGATGCCGAACACTGATACGGCGACGGCGATGGCCAGCTCAAAGTTGTTTGAGGCGGCAGTAAATGAGAGCGTTGCCGTCTTCGAGTAGTCGGCGCCAAGCTTCCGGCCCATGTAAAACGACACCAGGAACATCACCACGAAGTAAATCAGAAGAGGTACGGCGATCCTGAGCACATCCAGGGGCAGACGCACAATGTAGCTGCCTTTAAGAGAGAACATCACCACGATGGTGAACAACAGCGCGACCAGCGTTAAGGGTGCGACGCGGGGCACGAAGTTCCGGTCATACCAATCGCGTCCCCTCATCCGCACCAGCGCGGCGCGCGTCAGGAACCCGGCGATGAAGGGGATGCCCAGATAAATGAAAACACTTTCTGCTATCTGGCCGATGGAGACGTGGACTACTGCTCCGCGCAGGCCGAACCATCCGGGCAACACGGTGATGAACACCCATGAGTAGATGGAGTAGAAGAAAACCTGGAACAGCGAGTTGAAGGCAACCAGCCCGGCTGCGTACTGCGTGTCTCCCTTTGCCAGTTCGTTCCACACGATGACCATGGCGATGCAACGTGCGAGCCCGATCATGATGAGTCCCGCCATGTACTCCGGATAGCCGCGCAGGAATACGATAGCCAACACGAACATCAGGACCGGTCCGATGAGCCAGTTTTGAATCAGAGACAACCCCAGCACACGCTTGTTGCGAAACACCTCGTGGAGTTCTTCATAGCGGACACGCGTGAACGGCGGGTACATCATCAGGATGAGCCCCGCCGCAATGGGCACTGAAGTAGTGCCGATGCTGAAGCGATTGAGGAACGGAACGACACCGGGAGCAACCCAGCCGAGAAATACGCCGAACGCCATGGCCGCGAAAATCCAGCCGGTCAAAAATCGGTCCAGGAAGGACAACCTGCTCTTCTTCATCTTGTCTCACCGGACCGGCCAATGCGGTCTATTTCGCGTTTAATAGCCATGCTATCGAGCGTGGCCAGCGGCAGCGCGAGAAAGAGCCCGATCCTGCGATCGAGGATTGTGAAGGCTTCACGGAACGCGCGTGCGATTTCCTCTGGAGTGCCCTTGACTGCGGCCGGATCAGCGATGCCCCAGTGGGCCGTCATCGGCTGCCCGGGCCAGTAAGGACACTGCTCCCTGGCTGCGTTGTCGCACACGGTGAAAACGAAGTCGAGCCGGGGCGCTCCCTGCGCTGAAAACTCGTCCCACGACTTGCTGCGCAGCCCCGCCGTGGGGAGCCCGGACGACTCAATCTGCTTGAGGGCCTCGGGGCGCGGTTGCCCGGCGGGATGGCTGCCCGCGCTGTACGCCGTGAACCTCCCCTTCCCTTTGTGGTTGAGGATGGCTTCAGCCATGATGGAGCGCGCGGAGTTGCCGGTGCAGAGAAACAGAACGTTGTAATGATCGGCCATGAGCGCTAATCCTTCGCACTCGCCAGAGCAGGCGCGCAGCAACCCGGCTGGCAGCAGGCAGCTTTGGGCTTGTTGGCGCGGACAAACGCGCTGAAGAACTTGCCATTCACCCGGGGAGCGACCGCGTCCACGTCCACGCCGGCTTCAGTAAGGAAATGGCGCGCATCCTCTACGTCATACTCCCGCGTTGGTTCGATGGAAATGTCTTCGAATCCCGCCGTTGCGAGTTTGGCGAGGTAGTCGCTCTCGTCCAACGCGCCGGCAATGCAGCCGACCCAGAGCAACATGCTCTCGCGCACTTCGTCGGGCACGCTGCCGCGAACGGCCACATCGGAGACAGCAAATCGTCCGCCGGGTTTCAAGACGCGGAAAGCTTCGCGGAGCACGCGATCTTTGTCCGCAGAAAGATTGATGACACAGTTTGAGATGACCACGTCGACCGAGTTGTCGGACAGCGGAATGTTCTCCATTTCGCCCTTCAGAAACTCGACGTTAGTAACCCCTGCTTGTTTCTGGTTCTCGCGTGCCAACGCCAGCATGTCATCCGTCATGTCCAGGCCGTAGGCCTTTCCGGACGGGCCTACACGCTTTGCCGAGAGCAGCACATCGATGCCGCCGCCGGACCCAAGATCGAGCACGGTTTCTCCTTGCCGAAGATCGATGAGTGCCGTCGGATTGCCGCACCCGAGCGATGCCTTGACTGCTTTCTCAGGGATAGTTCCCTTCTCGCCGGCGCTATAGAGGTTTGTCGTGATTGGGTCGCAGCACCTGAGGCCGGGGTCGCAACACGCCTGGAGAGTGCCGGCCTGCGCTACAGCACGCGCAGCGCTTCCATACTTCTCCTTGACCTGATCCTGAACGCTGGTCTTCGATTTCATTGTGGCGTCTCCTCACATACGCTAAAACGAATGTATTATCTTGTGGACATATCTGTCAAGGCGTATATCATGGAATTGTGAACCGCACTCGAAAGGCCTACGATCTGGCGCTTCTCTTCGCCGCGCTTTCAGACCGTACCCGGCTCCGGCTCCTGAACCTGATGGGTGGCAGGGAGGTTTGTGTTTGCTACTTTGTTGAAATCCTGGAGCAGAGCCAGCCTAAGATTTCGCGCCATCTCGCCTATCTGCGGCGAGCAGGAATCGTCACCGCGCGCCGCGAGGGAAAATGGGTGCATTACAAGATTGTTGTGCCCGCCAATACCGGTGCGGCCAAAATCCTTCGGGAGACTCTGGAGGCCCTCAGAAAAGATAAAGGGATGCAGTTGGATCTCACCCGGCTAAACAGATCCTGCTGTTCGCCGCAGAAGGCTCCAGCTCTGGATGGAGCGCCCACGCCTACGGTGGTTGATGCAGTTGCCTGTTCCTTGTAGTGGAATGAGGAGAGGAAAACGGTCCCGGCGAGTGCCGATCCTTCAGGTGTAATGGTTCGGCATGCGGTCATGACCGAACGGCTGTCCAGAACAAAGGTGCGATCGATACCGCACCTGTCCGGTAGAGGCCCGCTCAAGGCCGCTCCGGTGAGCGGCGGTTTGAGCCGGCTGCGGTCATGCGGCGGGAGTAATCGGGAACAAGTCGAGCGCGGGAGGCGGCACAATCTCGGGCAATTTCCCGTACACGCACTGGCCTTTGGCAACCTCGCTGAACACTTTGTTGACGGTGTCTTCCGTTCTTGTCGAGTTGACGTGCAGCTTTTTGACGGCCCGCATCACTGTTGCCGCCAACAGGAAACGGTTCTCGATTTTAAGCCCGGCTTCGTACACCAGTTCCGATCGCATGATTTGCCTCAATTCCCGGTGATGGAGCGTTTGTAACCGAGCCAGGCTGGCATCCGCGCACGTGCGACGTCATCTCGAACTAATGTCATTGATCACAGGATGGGCGCGGAAGATGCCGAGAAGGGCCGAAGATCGAAAGAGAGTGGATGGCGAATTGCCTCTAGGTCCAGCATACGCCGCCAGAGGCGCTTTAGCTATTCGGCTCCTGTGGTGTACGCGCGCGAACAAGTATCTGCCCGTCGTCGGTTTCATCGTTTCCCAAAGGTGCTATACTTGCGGCTGGTCGTCGAATCCGACTTGGCGTTCTTGCCTGTTCTGCTTGCCCGCTCAACTTGCAACAATTCCACATTGCGTTCTGCGATACGTCAAACAACAAAGGGATGGTTATGGAACAGGGGACAGTGAAGTGGTTCAACGATGCCAAGGGCTTTGGATTCATTAGCCGCGCCAACGGCGAAGACGTGTTCGTTCATCACACTGCCATCAAGAGCGAGGGGTTCCGCACGCTCAAGGAAGGGCAAGCGGTCCAGTTCAACGTTGTGAAAGGACCGAAAGGCTGGCAGGCTGAAGACGTCCATATCGCTTGAAGCCACGCTGGGCGCAAAGTTGCGTCACTGCGATTCTCCAGGCTTTGCAGCATTCCCTGAAGTGGGCCATTGAGCGCGCACCCGTAAACAAAACCGTCCTGTTGGCCTTCTGGCCATCATAGAGCGGCACGGAGAATGATCCGTCAAGCCGCTGTTCTGCCGATGAGTTACTTCGAAGGCAGTCGAGAGGGATTCATGAACGTAGATATGCAGCTAACCTGTTCCGACTGTGGGCAGGAATTCACGTTTTCAGGCGAAGATCAGGCATTTTTCCAGGAGCGCGGTTACTCAACTCCCAAACGCTGCAAGGCGTGCCGCCAGGCAAAAAAGAACGAACAAGGCGGAGGGGGTGGAGGAGGATACAGCTCTCGGAGCGAATCGCAGGGCACAACCGTCACCTGTTCCGCATGCGGAAAGCAGACCACGGTACCGTTTGAACCTCGCGGCGACCGGCCGGTATATTGTCAGGACTGCTACAGTTCCAGAAAGCGCAGCAGCGGCGGTGGCGGCGGCGGGGGGGGCCGGCGAGATCGCAGGCCTGGCCGTTAGCAATTCCGATATTCGTTCTCGCGATTCTACGATGGCATTTTGCCTTTGAAGAATCGCGAGGGCATTCCACCAACTGCATGTGAGCCGGTCGCGCATTTGTTCGGCACGAGACACGCGGCCCCTCTTTAGTGCCGGATCTCGATCCCCCGCGGCCCGGAGTTTCACCCCAAAGTAAATTCACCCCAAACGGCTGATTAGGCGCGTCTTGCGCCGAATGCAGCTCGATCATAGAGATAAACATCCTCCCATCCGCCGATTGGAGTTGAGTTTGGTGTATACTGGGAGAGATCGAAGAATCCGATTCTGGTCTTTTTTGCCTGTTCCGCTTCCCGCCTTACTCGCAACCAATTCCAAATTGTGTTCGGCGGTACATCAAAGTTAAGGTACAGGTTCAATGGAACAAGGAACAGTGAAGTGGTTTAACGACGCGAAGGGTTTTGGCTTTCTGAGCCGCCCCAACGGCGAGGATGTTTTCGTGCATTTCTCGGCAATTCAGAGCCAGGGCTTCAAGAGCTTGCAGGAAGGTCAGGCAGTGACTTTCAACGTCGTGAAGGGCCCCAAGGGCCTACAGGCTGAAGACGTTCGGATCGCCTGACAAGCAAACAACACATTAAGCAGGGCGGTCACCCAGACCGCCCTTTTCGCTTTAAGAAGAGGCTCTATGATTAAACCCGTACTCCTGCGCGATAAGTACTTCCTGCGCGATCTTCATGAGGAGATCGACTTCTACGATCGTAAGCTGGCCTACCTTGACAAGCACGCGGAATTCGCTTCTCCCGAAGACCGCGCAGAAGCCGAAAAAAAGCTGCTGGCCAAGAGGGCTCTGCTGGAAAGAAAGGCCCTGGAACTCGCAGCATCGGGCGTTGCGTTTGAGGAGAGAGACCTCCCGCGATCATTCCGCGCGATGAGCCCCGAACATGGCGACGCGCAGAAGAGCCACACTCTGGTGCAGCCAACTTAAGGGTGCGCGGCTGTCTTGCTAGCACGCAGTCCTGCTGAGAGGAAGCCGCAACTCCACCGCAAGAATCTCCCCAATGACGTCGCGACAACAATTCTCTCCGTTATGCGATTTGCATCACGTTTCGATGCGCCGCGTAATGCTTGAGGAAGACTCAGATGAAGTCCGGTCCTACCATGCCTGTGAACGGCGCGATTGCTCACGGATCTTCCATGACGCCGCCGGCTACTCCGACAGGATCGAACATGAGTTCAATCATTCACGGGCTTCCACGGAGAGCTGTCCCCAATGCGGCGCAGCACTCTATCTCGCGGAGGTAGATCCCTCCCGGAAGGTGGAGACATGGGAGTGTCCGCAAACTGAGTGCAGTTACTCCGCAGATCATCCATCTCCCTCGGCGCGCTAGCAACCTGGCTTGATTATCCAGCGGGGTTTGATACGCCTGATACGAGGTTGAAACAAATCAGCTCTTTCTGGTTCGCAAGCATTCGGAATTCAACTCCTGGGCGCTATCGGAACAGCCGTGGGGCGAAGTCGGCAAAAGCCCGGCGCCAGGAGAGCCACTCATGAGCGGTGCCGGGAGATTCGAAGTAGACATTGTGTACGCCGGCGGCGGTCAGCGCGTCGCTGAACTGCTTGACGCGTGGGCCTTCGACGGAGCCGGTGGAGAGGAATAGCAGCTTGACCTTGGCGTTGAAGGCCGCAGGATCGGCGAACGCGCCATTGCAGGTAGTCTTGGAATCAAACGGCGCGCCGAAAGAGCCGCAATTGCCGCTGAAACCGCCGAGATAGGCGAACTTGTCCAGATTCTCAAGTCCAGTGGTGAACGTCTGCATGCCTCCCATGGAGAGACCCGCCATGGCGCGGTTGTCCCGGTCTCCAGCGACTCGGTAGTTCTTCTCCATCATCGGAACCAGGTCCGTGAACATCATCTCAGAGAATGTGGTGCTGAGATGGAACATGGGACGGCGTGGGGGCGTTGCCGGTTGCTGCCCGCCGGATCCTGATGCCGGAGCTGCCGGCGGTGCGCCCATGGGAGGTTGCGGGTGAGGTACGGCCTGGGTTAACGCGCCGCGCGCGTAGTAAAGCGAACCATCCTCGCCTGGTTTTACCGCGTTCAGGTTATCCATCACGATGAGCATCGGCTTGACTTTGCCCGCGGCAAGCAGGTTGTCCATGATCTGGTCCACATGGCCCTGGAAGGTCCAGCCGAACTCGTTTTCTCCCCAGCCGTGCAACAGGTAGAGAACCGGATAGCGCTCGGAAGTTTTTGCGTCGTAACC
>Ga0265338_10002698_pt1 | contig 26093 bp, 28 predicted proteins | sample 42126metaG_FD_193579 | JGI IMG/M metagenome (GOLD analysis project Ga0265338, IMG submission 193579) | Rhizosphere microbial communities from Carex aquatilis grown in University of Washington, Seatle, WA, United States - 4-21-26 metaG | ecosystem: Host-associated > Plants > Roots > Rhizosphere...
AAAATTAAATAAACTTCTTAATCTTGATACAGAAAAGTTAAATAAAGCGATTAGGAGTTATAGAGATAAATGCAAATAATATTAGATACTAATATTGTAATATATGGGATATTAGATGACGGAGCACATCCTGATTGTTGGGAAATATTAAATCTTGTTAGACAACAAAAACTTATTCCTATTATATCTGAAGCAGTTGTTAGAGAATATATGTTTGCTCCATTTGAAGTTATAATGTCAGTAATAAAAGAACAGTTAAATAATAAGGAATTAACAGAAAAATTTTTAAATGATTGTAGTAATGAGTTTTATAATTATTCTAAACAAGTATCAAAATTAGTTATAACAAATTCTGTTCAAATTGATGTAAAATCAAATGAAAGAATTTTGTCTGATGTTGAAGATAATAAGTTTATAAATATTTCTATTGATTCTAATTGTGGAATTATTATTACAGAAAATACTAACGATTTTTTAATTGTAAAGTATAATGATTATTTTACGAAAAATGGAACAAGAATTAGAATTATGAAACCAACAGAATTTTTAAATTATTTCGATAAACAAAAGAAAATAGGTTAACCCCTCTTCCCCACCTCCACTAAAAATACATAATTGTATTAATTTAGCAAATGCTATATAATAGTATAGTTATGAATATTTGTCTATGGAGGTATTTTTATGAAAATTTTCAAAGGAAAAGGTAAGTTTGGCAAGGGTTATTTCAAAGGTCTGGTTACTGGTCTTGTTTTGGCTTTGGTTTTGGGCGTTGGGGTTAGTGGGTTTGCGGATTCGATATTAAAAACAGTCCAGGTTGCAGAAAATTCAATTAGCATTAAAGTAAATGGTAATCTTTTAAATGCTCCGAATTTTGTTTATGATGGAAGAACTTATGTACAGGTAAAAAACATTGCCGATGCTTTAGGTAAATCTTTAGGTTGGGATGCTGATACTAAAACAGTTAGTATTAATGATAAAACTGGAGATATACCAAGCAATTCCAATACTTCTACCCTTCCTGATAAAGATATTCAAGATAGTACAAATGGGAATACTACAACTTCAACAAATGCTAATGCAAATGTAGTTTTTAGAAATGTTAATTGGGGTATGACTATTGATGAGGTTAATAGTTCAGAAGGGAATGGATTGAGCCATCTTCCAAGTACAGGAGATTATTACCTTAATAATATTAAGATTGGAACTTTAAATAGTAATATTCACTATTTGTTCAATGATGATAAGCAATTATATGCAATTGGTGTTTATAGTGCTGAACATCATACAACTGCTAATTTTTATATAGATGATTATAATGTTTATAAAAACCTATTGACTGATAAATATGGTAAAGCAGTAAATGATTTATATGACACTATTTGGCATAATGACTTATTTAAAGGTGATACTAAAAATTATGGTACAGCAGTAGGGGCAGGACAGTTAGAATATTATACTTATTGGGAAAGAGATAATGAAAATATTAATGTTGACCTTTCTGCTGATAACTATAATTATGATTTGCATTTTTTATTAGTAAGTAAAACAATAAAACAACCTAAAAAAATGAATGGGATTTAATACCCATTCTTCCCTTACATATAAATATATATTATAATATGTTTGGGTGGTGAATTAGATGGCTATTAAAGTTGAAATAATTAATACTATTGAAGCAAAGATAAATGAACATAAACGAAAATTTGGAACAACTAAATCTTGGGTTGCAAATAGAATAGGTGTAACAAGACAATCCTTAAATATTTTATTTGCTTCAAAAAATCCTACGATTGAATCTTTAGAAAAGATTGCACATGTTTTAAAATGTGATATAAAAGAATTGTATAAATCCAAGATTACAGATGAATAAAAATATTTATACATTTGTATAATTATATATTGACATTTATTTAAACCTCTATTATAATAATATTATGTTAAGGAAATCCTTACCAAATAAAATTTATGGAGGTTTTATTATGTCAAAGTTAATGAAAGAAATTAGTAAAGAGGAAATATCTTCCTTACTCAATCAGTTTCAAAGAAAAACAATTTTAATTGATATGAGAACGGCAGATAATTGTATTTATGTTTTTAATTACAAACAATTTACTTGGAGTGAAGATGAAGAATACATAAGATTAATGGGATTAGATGAAAATGAAGAATTAAGTTTACTAAAAGAAAATATTGTTGAGTATTCTAAATTAGATTCAGAAAGTATTTGGCATGAGGTCATTGAATTTTCATTGAATAATGGTAATATTATAAGTCTGTGTGTTTTGTATAAACCAAGGATTTGTTCTAAGTGTGATAAGGAATTAAATGAACAACACGAACAAATTTGGAACATAAATCAGGTTGGTGGTTACTATAGTGCATGTGATTCTGAACGAATTTCTAAGGATTTTTGTGACCAGTGCTTACAAGAGTTTATACAATAAATAAAGTTTATAAGATTTAGGGATAGATATAATTAAGGTTCGAAACTTGATTATATTGATAAGATAACCTCACATCTTCCCTATTAAAATTTTGTGAGGATAAAATAATATATTAAAAGTGAGGTATAATTATGTGTGAAAAACAAACTAAGGTGTGTAAAGCTTGTAATGAAGAAAAATCATTGGATGAATTTTATAAAAGAGAAAAGGGATATTATAGAGCAACTTGTAAAGTTTGCATGAATATACAAACCAACAAATTACAAAGTGAAGGAAATTGGGATATAGAAGAATTTAGAATAGTTATTGATGCTTTATTAAATAAAAGATATAAAAATTTAAATGAGGTTCTTATCAAATTAAACAACAAGACTATGGAAGATTTGATTTTTGTAATAAAAGAGAAAGTTAAAATATTTAATACAGAATTAAATATTGAATCTTCCTGTTTATATTGCAATAAAGCTATAATTATTAAACCTTGTGAATATTTATCCAAAGAAGTAAGATTTTGTTCTTTGGATTGTTCAGCAAAATATCACAATGAAAATGAATTATGGGGAAATAAAAGTAATGAGTTTATGGAATGGTTTGGAACAAAGGAAGAATTTATTAGAAATTATAGATTATTAGGCATAACTGAAACTGCTAAATATTACAATAAAAATGAAAAAACAATTATATATTGGGCTTCTAAATATGAATTAAATAGAGAAATAGTGGTTAGTAATTTATCAGATTTTGAAGTTATAAAACTTTATGATTTAATATTAGAAAATAAAATTAATAGTTTTCCTAATGGATTTTCTAAAAATGATAGTTATGCTATTGTTTTAATTAGACATTTAATTAATGATATCTTAAAATGGAATAGACAGGATATTTGTAATAATTTGCAATCTAATTTATTTTTAAAGTATAAGTTGGACTCATGTGTTAATTATATAGATGGATATTTTGATTTAATTAAAAATTCATTTCCAGAATATAATTTAAAAAGATGGGAATTAAAACATTGTACTAATTTAAATTATAATTTTTGGAATGATGAAGAAAATGTAAATGAAGCATTAATATGGCTTCGAGAAATTTTAAATAAAGAAAAATTTATTGATTCCTCAGAAAAATTATCTAATTATAATTTAAAAAAATTATTACATGATTATAATTTACATAATTTATGTATATTTAAATATAATAAAAATTCTAAAGAAATGTTTAAAGACGTATATAAAGTAGAAAATTTTATAGAAAATGAAATCGAAGTTTTTGAAAAATGTATTAAATGTGAAATTGATAAACCTTATAATAAGAACTATTTTCCTGAGCGTAATCAGTTTAGTTTATTTGGACTTGGTTTTGTGTGTAAAGAATGTATTGAAAAGGAAGATACAAAACAAAGATATTCTAAATTAGGAATAATATATAATAACATTAATGACATTATTCCTGAACAATGGTATGAATATTTTTATAATAATGAAATAACGCAGATGCCTTTACATTGTTATAAAGAAGATAATATGGTAAAGATAATAAGATTTATTGTTTTCAACAAAATGGGACTTACTAAAAAAGAAGAAATTTGTAAAAATGTAAATTGTCCAAATTTAAATAATTACAAAATAAATGTTACGCAGAGATTTCAAACAAAACTTGAAATGTTACAAAAATGTTTTTTTGAGTATAATATTGATGAAAATGATATTTTATTATATGATGACCAAACTATTATTGATTTAACTGATAATTGGAGAAAAGAACAAAATATATCAATAATGCAAATTTTAAAAAGTAATGGTATTAATAATTCATTTAACCAAGATATGAAAAATATAATGCAATATGTTAATAGGCATAAAGGTATGACAATTATGGATTATTTTCTATGGTATATGAATATCAAAAATATTTTATATCCTAAAACAAATAAGCCAATAATAGACCTTGATTTTAATAATAAAAATGATGGATTTTGGGATAATAGTGAAAACAGAATTAGAGCTATTAAATATTATTGTGAATATCAATGCAAAGATAGTATATTCAATTTTATAAGTAATTATCAAGATTTACAAAAATGGGTTGTCAAATATTTTTCAAAGAAAAAGTTAAAACATTTATATTATTTTAATGTATTTAAAATTCCCACTTTTGATTTATTAATTGAAGCATATCCATCTATAAAAGATAATAATTTATTATTTTCTTGGGAACTAAGCAGAAATAATGATACTTCAAAAGAAGATTTAATTAAAGTATTGAGAGAATATGTTTTTTATAGAATGAATAATATTTGTGTCGATATAAAAAGAGATTTGCCACAATATCTAAATAATACTTATATTTATTCGGTATTCCCAAAATTTTCAGCATATATTTATAGCAAACATAAACAAAAAAGATTTGATTCATATTATCAATGGGCATGTTTATCTTTTCCTGAATATGCAAATGATTGGACGGAATTAGATTTTGGAATTACTGCAACTTATGATGGTGAAAAATGTGGAAGTATTCAAGAAAAAATGATTTATGAGTTTATACAAAGAGATTGCAACTTAAAATATTTTACTATTATGTCAAGTAAAAGGTCGGGAAACTTTGTTTTTAAATTAGGTGAAGATTTTGTGTATAAAAAATTCTGCCCTGATTTTGTACTTGAATATATTGAAAAAAATGGTGAAAAAGTTAAATTGATAAAACCTATAATATTTGAATATTATGGATGGTATAGTGAAACAAATCAACATCACATTTTTGATGATTATAGAAAAAAGACTTTACTTAAAAATCAATTTTATAAATCACGAGAAGATATTCATTTCATTGATTTATATCCAGATGATTTAAAGAATAATTTTGAAGGAGTTAGACAAAAGCTAACTTCTTTTTTTATGCTTAATTGTAATATAGATTTTAATAACTTTTAATTAACTGCATAATATTAAATATAAATTTTATGGTTCAGAGGGTTGTTTATCACAACTCTCTTTATTATTTTATAAGGAGGTTAGTGATATGGGAAGTAATGACTTGACAATTCTCATTAAAGCAATTTTAGAGAAAACAACCGAAACACAATTAATTGAAAAATTAAAACAAATTGAAAAAAATGCTCCTGCTCTTACTTTAAAAATGGACACATTAAATGCTCAGTTAGAAGTTGCAAAAACACTACAAAAAATTGAAGATATGAATACAAAAAGTAATGCAAAAATTTTAGCTGATAAACAGAAAATTGCATTACAACAAGAAACACAAAATGAAAAATCATTACAATATGAACAAAAAGTTAGAATGGCAATTGAACAAAATAATGAAACTGAAAAATTAAGAACAATAGAACTTGAAAAACAGATAGCTTTATTTAAAGAACAGAAATCAATTCAGCTTCAAAATTTATCCTCACAATATGGGTCTTTATATAATTCATCTTCAAATCAATCGCAAGTATCTTCTATTCAAAATTCATTAGGTGGATTAAATGTTGGAAATGCAGAAGAACAATTTAAAAGAATTAATACAGATATATCTCAAGTTGGTGCTAATCTTAAACAAGCAAGAGTAGAACAAGAAGGATTTTTTGCCGATTTAGGGCATAATGCTCAAAAAATGATTGAATGGACGCTTATAGGAGGTATTCTTTTTTCGACACTTTCGTCTATTAAGGAAGGTGTACAGGATGCTATAAACCTTAATACTCAATTAACACAAATTTCAATGGCAATGAATGCTAATATGTCAGACTTACAAAATATAGCAAAAAGTAGTCAAGAAATTGCTAAATTAAATTCAGCTAATATTACAGATGTATTACAAATCGCTCATATATATGCAAATATAAATGAAACAGCAGATTCTATAATGGCTAAAGTTAAACAAGCTGTAGTGTTAACAAATATATCGGGAATGAGTGGTGCCGAAGCTAGTGATGCATTACAAGGAATCCAACAGCAATTTTCTATAACGGATGATGGTTTAAGTCATGTTAATGATTCTTTGACAGTAATTGCACAGAACTTAAAAGTTAATTTCCAAACTGCCATACAAAATATTTCTGAAGGTGTTCGTACTGCTGGAACTATGGCTTCACAGGCAGGTTTGAGTTTCGAAAAATTTGCCAGTATCTTAGGCGTAACTGAGGAGCGTACAAGAGCCTCGGGAAGTCAAATTGCGAATTCCCTAAAAATGGTAATGGCAAGAATTTCCAATATTTCAAGTCCCGATGTAGAAGTGACAGGTGAAGATAAAAGTAAGGCTGCAACAGCTCTTGCAAGTATTGGTGTTGATGTATTAGATAAACAAACACATCAATTGAGGGATATGAATTCAATCCTCTCAGATACATCAAAAAAATGGGATGGACTTACAGCAGATCAAAAAGCATATGTTTCAGAGAATGTAGCAATGACCAGACAATACTCAATGTTCGAAGCTATTATGCAAGGATGGTCAAAATCTACTGATGTAGCAACACAAGCATTAAATGCTAACGGGCAAGCACAAGAGTCTAACCAAAAATTCATTGATAGTACAAAGGGAAAAATACAGGGACTAACCTCAAGTCTTTCCATTATGTGGCAGAATACAATAAGTTCACAAGGACTTGGAGATTTAGTTTCTATGTTAACTAAATTGATAGATACTTTTGGTAATTTACCAACATTTATTACATTAGCAACAACTGCATTATTAGTTTGGAAAGGTTCTGCAATTACTACAGCTTTAACTATGGAAGGTTTATCTGGAGTAACAATTAGTTTAACTGGTGCTGTTAATGCATTGAAGGTAGCATTTTTAGAGAATCCATTAGGTGTAATTGCTGTTGCATTTACGGCTTTAGCTGGTGCAATTATGTTTGCTGATGAAAAACAGAAGGAATATAATGAAGAAACTATTAAAAGTCTACAAGCTGATGCAGACCATCAACAAAAAATTGCTACTTTAACAAAACAATATGAAGATTTAAGTGCTAATGTTAATAACGATAAAGATGCTAAATCAAAATTAGCAGAAGTAGAAAAACAATTACAAGATGCTTTAGGTAAAAGTTCATCAAGTATAGATTTTCAAAATGGAAAGATAGATGAAAATATTGCAAAGATTGCTGATTTAACTAAAGCACAAATTCAACAACAATTAACATTAAAGCAAATAGATTATGAAAAAGCAACTAAGTATTTATCTGGTGGAGATAATAATGGGTTTTTTACAAGTGCAACTGATAAAGGTAATACTCCAGAGCAAAATGCATCACGAAGAGAACAGGAATTAGCAGATTTAAATAAAATAGATAATCCTAATATGATTGTTGATTGGCAAAGGAATAGTTTAAAGAAAGATATTCAGAATTTAGATGATAAAATAAAGCAAAATAAAGATATAAAAGATGAATATGAAACTTTACAAAAAGCTTTAAATAATCCATTGCAGATAAATCCTACAACTACTCCAACTACTTCTCCTGCAACAACGTCATCCCCTCCTACTGGAAATCCACCACCCAAAACAACGCCAGAAGGAATAGAAACAGTTGCTAATTCTGCATTGATTGCCAAAGATCGTTATGAAGAGTATACACAGGCTTTAAATGGTAATTCGCAAGAATTAGAACGTAATAAAGCTTTACAGAGTCTTGCAGGTAATGACATACAAAAAAATGTAACTGCTATAAATCAAGAAATTGAAACTAACAAGAAAAGACAAGATATACTTCATCAATTAAATACAGAACAACGTAATGAGCGTGATGAATTACAATCTTCTTTATCTTCACAAGGCTTTAGTTTTGCAGGTTTAGGTGATTCCGCACAATTAACAAATTATACGGATGTAATTAATTCATTAACAGATGAAGTTAATTCACATGCAAAAGATAAAAATAAAAGTACATACGATGATTTAAAGAATAGATTAAATGATGCCCAAAATAATGCTAAGAGATTCTTCGATTTACAATTGACTCAAATACCCAAAACTTCTACAGAATGGTTAAGTTTAAGTAAAGCTATTGGTGATGCAGGAGATAAAACAAAATCATTATTAGAATCTTTAGCAAAAGATGTTGCAACTTCAGCTCAAAAAGTAGCGAAAATAAATCTTGACAATGAAGTAGATTCTCATCAAAAAATTATTGATGATTTAAAAACTCAGAATGATTCTTATGATGACCAGATTAAAGTATTAGATGCTAAGGTTGCTCTTGAAACAGAAGCAACGGACACTTTACAAAAACAGAATGATTTATTATTAGCACAACAAAAATTACAAAACGTTCTTGCTGAAAAGAATACGAAAATCTACCACGAAGGACAAGGGTTTATTTCTGAGAGCAATCCAAACGATGTTAAGGCAGCCTCAGACGATTTAATTAAGCAACAGACTGATTATAATACATATCAGAATGATTTGGTTAATAAACATGCTAAAGAAGCCTTACAGACACAAAAAGATAATAATAATGATACTATTAAAGCAGAGCAAGATAAAATTTCGTCTTTAAAAGATATTTATGATAAAAGTTTTGGTGATTTAACTGTATATTCTGAAAAGCTAATAGCACAATATGGAGATAATATCACTAGAGCTATAACGGAATTACAGGCAAGGTTAGCATCTTTAAATGTGAAATTGGTTGATGGTAGTTCCGCAAGTTCGTCATCTAGTTCTCCAAAATTTAATCAAAATACAGACTATGCTGCTTTATTGAGTCAACCAGATATTCCTCAATCTGCTAGAAACGATTTAATATCTCAACGTAACGCTAAGATTGATGCAGATTCAAGTATGAGTAGTGCAGAAAAAGCAGTAGCAAAAGGAGCAATAACACACGACACAGGTGGTGATTTACAAACAGGTTCAGTAGCAATAAACTTATCTGGTAAGCCTGAGAAAGTTTTATCCCCTACTATGACACCAATCTTCGACAAATTCACAACATTGATGCCAAACATGGTAAATATGATGGATAGGTTTATGCCTAACATAATGAGTAATTTCCAGACACCGCAATTTAGTTTAGCAGGAGTGAGTGGAAATGGTGGAAGTGGAATAGTAAATCATAATTATCATTTTGATAAGATGGAAGTTACTACAGATGATGCAAATAGTTTCTTACAATTATTACCTACTCTAGCAACACAGTATAAAAATAAAAGATAGACATAAATAAACTAAAGTCAATTTGCTTATCCCAAATTGACTTTAGTTTAAAATAATGTTATTTACTTTGTAAAAATAACATTAAACTTTTGTGATACTCTTCTAATAATTTTTTAGAAATTAATAGAGCATCATTATGGAGTATTGCAATAATACTTCCTTCAGCTTGGGATTGTGAAATTTCTTTTTCTTTTGATTGATGTTGAATTTCTGCCATTTTAGAACTAGATAAATCTGACACTTCTACAATAATATTGGCAAAAGCTTTATCAAAATCGAATTTGAAATTATTAATATCCATATTTGTATCTCCTTTCCTCATTTGATAAATTAAGTATAACATATATGGATTTAAATAACAACACAAATATAAATATTTTTAATAATACAAGTTCCAATAAAATAGCAAATATATTTTTAAAATAATAAAATATAGAAAGGAGGAGTAATTTTGGCAATCTTAATTCCCTCAAACATATCTCCTAATAATATTGCAATTGATGCTTCTTTAGCAAATACATTTTCATGGAAAGAAGACGGAGATAGACAATATTCCTTCCAGATTCAGATTTATAATAATGTTACCAGTGCATTAGTTTTTGATACAACGAAACTAACTTCATTTAATAACTTTTATGTATTAGCAAGTAATAGTTTAACTAACGGCATTCAGTATAAATATAAAGTTACTGTATGGAATTCGGCAAATGAATCACAAACCTCTGCATTTATTTTGGTTAAAGCTTCTAGTACTCCTACATGTGCATTTACTAATTTAAGTACAAATATTTTAAATTCAAGTTATACATTTCAAGGGTCTTTTTCACAAGCTCAGAGTGTGGCAATAAAAAGTTGGCAGATGATACTTTACAATCAATATTCCGAAATTATAGGTAATAGTGGACTAATTTATTCTAGTACAATTTCTTATGAATTTGTTGGATTAGAAAACAATAATGATTATTTTATAGAGCTTCAGGTATACTCTCAAGACAATTTATTAGCTACTACTGGTAAACAACCTTTTCATGTTCAATTTTCAGTCCCAAAGGCATTTTTAGCTCTCACAGCAGAAACAGTGCAAGAAAAAGCAGCAGTTGCTTTAGCATGGCATGTAGCACAAATAATTGGAACGTCTACAAGTAGTACATATATAGGTGGAGAAAAATTAGATGTAACAGGTGGGAAAATTGTTTATTTCGATAATGGGTTTAATATAAATAATGATTTTACTTTAAAAGTTTGGTTGGAGAGTATTACAAATTATAATTATAATATTAATACGAATTCGTCAATATCTAGTTATAACGTAGCTCCAAGTAATACTACGATTCTTTGGTTGGATAATTCAAGTCAATCAACCATACTACCATTAAATGTCGCTAGAGGTAATACAGCTCCTACGAGTGCAAATTATTTATGGTTAGAAGATACAAGTGTATCTACTACAACTAATCTTAATGTAGTTGTAGATGTTTATGCTCCTACAGATGTAAACAGCCTATGGTTAGATTTAGGTGACGGAATTGGTGGAAATCTTAATATTATAGATTTAAAGAATACTTCAGGTGATGATATATCTGTAAGATATTTTAATAATGGATTCTATTTATATAAAAATAATAGTTTAGTAACTAGCGTGTCTATATCTAGTAGTAAATATTATTTATACATACAACAGATAGGAGATACTTTAAATCTTCATGCTGAAGCAAATTAGGAGGTGAAAATGTATTGGGAATTTCAAATATAAATTATGTAAGTGTTTCTAATTGTATAGTAGATCAATTAGAAGTTAGAGAAAATACAAGTGGAATTGACTTGTCAAATATAAAAGGCAGTTGGGAAATTGATACATTTTTACTTGCGAAATTTCTCGGAGACTTGGAGGCAGGTAATGTAAGTCTTGGTGGCTTGACTATCACAGACTGGAAAATAAGAAGAAGACGTGTAGATTCTACGACAATTTCAGAATTAACGACAATACCGATGAGTACAACAACTGATTTTTATTATTTAGATTCTGCTGTAAGACCTACTATAGACTATGAGTGGGAGGTATCTCCCCTATCAAATGGAATTGAGGGTCAACCTTTTTTAATACAGTTATCAGTTAGTTTTGATTATTGGTGGTTATCTGATGCTAGTGGAACTGGTAGTGGTGAATCGTACCCATTTTATGCAAATTTAGAATTATCAGATGTAGCAATAAATAAGCAAAGATTTCAATATGATACTTTCAATAAATATCCAGTAATATCATACGGATATGAGCAATATAGGTCTGGAACTATTACTGCTTGGTTATTAGATGCATTTCAAGAAGTAAGCGTTGCTTATCGTCAAAATGTTGAAAACTTTGTAAATAATCAACTGCCAAAATATTTGCGTAATCCGCAAGGAGATATGTGGATGGTTGATACTAATACATCTACCACTAAATTTATGCCATATTTAACTGAGCCAGCTACTTCCATAACATTCTCATATACTGAAATTGGTGATTGTAGTAATTTATAATATGATAAATATAAATTTAAGGAGGTGTATATTTATTGATATCTGATTTAGAAAAAACGGTTATAGAGTCAAATTTAAAGCAATATGTATATTCAATTGAATGGTTAAATCCGCAGGAAGAGACTGTATATGAAGCAATTGTCGATGTAATTAGTGGTTCTGCTAGTTTTGATTGTACTAATAATAATAGACGTAGTTTTACATTAGCTTTGAGGAATTTAGATGGTAGTTATACACCTGCTGTAGATTCTAAAATGTGGTTGACAAATAAAATTAAAATAAATTGCGGATATAAATATAACGGAATTAATTATTTGTATCCGCAAGGAACGTATATTTTAGGCAATCCTTCTTTGCTTAATTCTCCCACAAAAAAAGAAGTTAGCTTACAAAATCTTGATAAATGGACTCTTTTAGATGGAACTATTGGTGAAAATTAAAAAATCAATATGTAGTTACTTTAGGAAGTCAAATAGATAATGTAATTAAATCTATTATAGTAGATGAACTTGGAATGACCAACTATATAATTGATACTTGTACAGTGACAACACCTTATACTATAACCAAATCAGCAGGAGATACTTACGCAAATTTAATTATAGAACTTTGCCAAATGGCATCTTTCACCGCATATTTTGATGAAATGGGTGGGAATTTTCGGTTTAGAAAAGCATATCTTCCAGCAGATTATATGGCTATATCACCTACATATGAATATATTGTTGGTGGTAATTTTTTAGATTCTACCAGAGAACTTAAATGGAATGATATTAAAAATTCTGTTGTGGTCTGGGGAATGACAGAATCAGGAACACAATATACTGGAATTGCTCAAGATACAACTGGTTCAGAATTGTCAATAGATAAGATAGGAGAACGTGTTGAAGTAATTTCCGACGAAAATATATATAATTCCACACTTTGTACGGAAAGGGCAAATTATGAATTAAAAAATCTTATAATGTGTGCGGAATCTGTTACATTAAATGTGATACCCAATTTTTCTCATAAAGTTGAGGACGTTATAACCTTGACAGATGAAATTACAGGTTGTTCAGGGAATTATGTCATTCAACAAATATCCTATAATTTAGGCTTCGATGCAAAAATGACTTTAACATTATGGAAAATTCGTAGTTGGTCTTAATTAATGATAAATATAAAATTTTAATATTTAAAAAGATAAATTAAGTGTCATGAACTTAGTTGAAAAGAGTGGAAATCCTTGTACCCACTCTTCTTTTTATATTTAAAAACAAGGAAATAAACTTCAAGGAGTGATAATTAAATGGGACGAAGTAAAAAGTTAACGTATGATTATGTTAAAAATTTTATAGAAATTGAAAGTGATAGCAGTTGTCTATTATTATCTAATCAATGTGAAAATGCTCATTCAAAAATAAAAATATTATGCAAATGTGGAACAGAGTTTGAAACTGACTTTAATAAATTTAAAAGTAGAAATAAAAGACAATGTAATGCATGTAGTTTAGAAAATGTAAAAAATGCATTAAAATTTGATTATGAATATGTAAAAGAGTTTATAGAAAGTAATAGTAAATGTAAATTAATAAGTTTAGAATACAAATCTAATTGTACAAATTTAGACATTAAATGCAAGTGTGGAAATATGTTTCAAACTACTTTTGAAAGATTTAAAAATCAGAACAAAAGACATTGTAAAGAATGTGGTAAATTACTAATGAGAAATTTTAAACTTTTAGATTATTATAAAGTTAAAAATTATATTGAAGTAGAAAGTAATAGTGGATGTTTATTAAATAGTAAACAATATGAAGGTTATTTTCAGCCTTTAGATATTCAATGTTCTTGCGGAAGAAGTTATACTACAACATTTGCTTCTTTTAAAAATAGTAACACAATTAGGTGTAGATTATGTAGCAACAAAACTTCTATACCTGAAGTAAATACAGGAAATATATTAGATAAAATGAATTATTGTTTCGAAATGCAATATATGTTTAAAGATTGTAGAAATAAAAAGCCTTTAAGATTTGATATAGCTATATTTAAAAATAGCAATAAAACTAAATTATTGTGTTTATTAGAATTAGATGGAAAACAACATTTTGAACCAATACATTTTGGAGGTATTTCTAGTGATAGGGCATTAAATAAAATGGAAATAGCACAACATTGTGACTCCATAAAAACTCAATATTGCCTAGACCACAACATTCCCTTACTTCGTATTCCCTATTGGGATTTCGATAATATTGAAACAATATTAGAGCAAGAACTTAAAAAATATAATCTTATTACATAGTAAAAATAAATATTATTAGTTAATAATTATGATTAGAATAGAGGTGATAAAACTTAATGGCTCAAAATAAACAAAATCACGTAGAGAATGCAAAAACATTACTTGATGCAGTATCCCAAATGGTAAAGGCAAATAATGAATCTTTATCATTTAACACTAAGAAAAAAGGAATTATCAAAGTACTCAACGGAGATGGAACAGCAAATGTACAAATTAATGGAGATATATTTACTAACATAAAAATAAACGCAGGATTAGCACCTACTGTAAATGAGGTAGTTTTCGTTGAGATTCCAAACAATGAAATGAAGTTTGCTTATATAGCAACTGCTTCAGCATCTAGTTCAACTGGAGGAACAGGAACGGTAACAAATGTATCTAGTGCAAATTCAGATATATCAATTACTAATCCAACAACCACTCCACAATTAACACTTAATTCTGCAAATACGGGAGCAAGTAAGATAGTAAAATATGATACTAACGGACAAATACCAGCATCTTCTGTAGCAATTGCAGATGCAGGAGGGGTAATAACTGCAAGTAATGTAGAAACTGCTTTACAAGAGATTATAGGAACAGGGAGAACTACAGAGACAATAAAAGGGAATTCCGATAAAATAGGAGTTTTATCTTCTCTTGCAACCACTGTCAAAACTGCTCTTGTGGGTGCTATAAATGAAATTGTAACCAATATTACAAATCATTTAGCTGATTTAACTGCTCATGGGGTTGATAAACAAAATGTATTAAGACAATCAATAATCAATAGCAATTTTTCTATTAATCAACGTGCTGTTTCTGGAACAGTAACATTATCCGCTGGGCAATATGGACATGATAGATGGAAAGCTGGTTCTTCTGGTTGTACATATACCTTTGCTACTACCGCAAATATAACTACTATTACAATTTCCGCAGGTTCTCTGCAACAAGTAATTGAAGGCATTAATTTATATACAGGAACTTATACTTTATCGTGGGTAGGTACAGTACAAGGAAAAATTGGAGCAGGAAGTTATAGTGCATCTGGAATATCTGGAAGTATAACTGGAGGTACAAATACAACTATAGAATTTAATACAGGAACACTAAGTAAAGTACAATTTAACTTTGGAAGTATAGCATTACCTTATATTCCTAAAAATGTTGATGAAGAATTAAGGTTGTGTCAAAGATATCTTTTTTGTATTGGAAATACGGCATCATTATCAGGTTATAAATGTACTGTATATACTGCAAATGATTTATATTTTAATGCTTCAATGCCAATAAACATGAGAATAACACCAACTATAATAAATAATACAGAAACAACTTATTGGTCAGTAAATGCAGTAAATTCAGCAGCATATACTGGATTTACTCTTTCTATACAGAATAAAAATTTAAATAGTTTAGTATTAAAAGCATCAAAAACTTCACATGGAGCAGATAGTACAGTTTACTTATCTCCTAACTCTAACCTATTTGGATTCGATGCTGAACTTTAAGGAGACATAATAATGGATGGAAATAAGCATTACATAAGAATTGATTTAAAATTAAATATTATTTACGGTTTTTCAGATGCTTTTGAACAACCAAAATCAACTGACATTTGTATAAATGAAAATGGAGAAAGACATTTTGAGTTAAATGGAGTTATTAATATTTCTCTTTCAAATAGCCAAGGAATATACTTATTTAAATATATTAACTCAGAAATTATTCCAAAAACTGAGGATGAGATAAATCATGAAATTTCCATTTTGCCACCAGTGCAAAAAACGGAAATAGAATTATTAAAAGAAGAAAATGAAAAGCTTACACAAAATATCACATCATTAAATGAAGATTTTGTATCATTTATGGACTTTTATTTTAGTTCAAATCCAGAGTAAAGGAGGTGAAAATATTATGCAAATAACACCCAATATTTTAGCATTTAGAACTTCTTCATATGCAAGAAGTATTTATATGCTTGGTACTCAACGTTTTACAGCAAGGGACGGATTTACTGGAATTCCTACTGAATATGTTGTACCAGTTAAACAATATGCTGCAGGGAATTATACTCTAACTGATATTGATGGAGCTTTAGTTCAGACTTGGATTAATCAGCAAGAGTATGACGATACAATTGCGTTAATAGTAACATAAATCTATTTTTAAAAAGAGCTTACTAATTAGGTAAGCTCTTTTCTTATTTTTACAATAATAAATTAATGCAAATCAAGTACATTCAGTATTGAATGTCTTTTATATTATATTGAGGCATTAAAAGGATGTTTCATCGACTTTTTTGTGCCTTGAAACGGCTTGAAATAAACTTTACGGAAAATAAAAAATAGTAAGATTGAAAGGAAAGTGATTATAGTGCCAAAATCTAAATTTTATAATGGTTCAGCTTGGGTAGAAGTTGATTACTCGGCTTCAAAGGTGGGTCTGGTTGATGCATCAGGTTTAACAACAGCTACAAATGTCGAAGATGCAATTACAGAAACAAGAACATTGTTAAATGCACATGTATCAGATGCAAGAACACCTTTAGCACATGCATCTACTCACGCTGTCGGGGGAACTGACCCAATTACACAGTCAATGGTAAAAATAAGTGAAGTAGTTCTAGGAACATCCCAAGCAAGTATTACATTCTCATCTATTCCGCAAACATATCGAGCTTTAAAAATTGGTTTTTCTGGACGTTCAGATTGTTCCACACAATTGTATGATGTTGCGTTGATGAGATTTAATGGCGATACAGCAGCAAATTATAAATATGAAACTGTAACAATATATGCAGGTACTCTTTCAGCGTCACAGGCTAATACACAAACGGCAATCAATGTTGCTACTATAAGTTCATCAACTGCACCTACAAGTCACAAAGGGGATTCTATTATTGACGTACTTGATTATGCTAGTACATCATGGTTTAAGTCATTAATATCTACTGGTGGTAATCCAAATGTATCGGGTATAGCATTTGTTAGTTCTTATGGACAATGGGTAAGTACCGCTGCTATAACTTCAGTAACATTATTTCCACAACTTGGAGCAAATTTTGTAGCTGGTACTAAAGCAATTTTATATGGATTATTGTAGGAGGTAAAAAATGGATACAAGAATAGAAACAGATTGTTCAACGGGTGAAAGTATAATTATTTCTCTTACACAAGAAGAAATTGACGAAAGAAATTATGTAAATTTAGATAAGTATAAATCAGACAAGATAAATGAGTTAAGCGTGGCATGTAGTAATGCGATAGAATTGGGATTTTATTCGGATTTAAGCCCTACAGTCAAGCACTTCTTCAGCTTTGCAAAAGACCCTGATCAACTTAATTTCGGACAAAAGGCTTCAATGTTGGCTTTAAACCCAAATTGTAATGAAATAGTTTGGAAAACTGAGGATGCAGGAATATTAACATTCACTAGAGATGAATTTATGAAAATTCTGCAAGATGGAGAAAATCATAAAATGGGTAATATCTCAAAACAGTGGACTTTAAAAGCACAAGTATTAGCTAGTGAAACAAAAGATCAAATTGATACTATAGTCAATAATGTTGTTTGGTAACTAAAATATAAATATAAGTCTATAAAAGAGATGTTTTATCGTAAGTGATAGCATCTCTTTTTAGTTTTAAAAAGGAAGTGAATTTTATGGAATTACAGTTTGGAGATATTATTCTCTTTAAACATAATGATTTTATAGCAAAAATGATTGAAAAAATCACTAAATCTCCTTATAGTCATGCTTCAATATGCTTAGATAAATGGCATATGGCTGAAGCTTTAAGTGATGGTATTGATATTACACATTTAAGAGATTTACCGACAGGATATGATATATATAGATATAATTTAAATGATGAACAGAAACAAAAAATGCAAGATTTTATATATCAAAAAATTGCTTGTCCATATAATTATGAAGAATTGTTTGCTTGTCTATTAGAAAAAGAATTAAATTTTAAAATTCCTATAAATAAAAGTAAATTAATTTGTAGTCAGTTTGTGTTTAATATTTTTAATTTCGCTGGTATTAATTTGTTACCCGATTTTATTGGAAATATTGTTACACCTGCTGACTTATCTACTTCTTGTATTCTACAGAAAGTTGGTGTTTAAATATGTTACCCGAAAATGACGCAATATTTACTTTTACAAATTTAAAAAATTTTCACAATGCTGGTTATACTGGAAAAGGAATTAACGTTTCTGTGTATGAACAAATGGATGACGATCATTATATCCTAGTTCATAAATCAGTTTCTCAAATTTGTCCAGATGCCAACATAGTTGATATTAAATGTGATGAGAATGGATATGCCAATATTAAGAAAAATAATATTCATATTCTTAATATGTCTCAAACTAATGCTCCTTTTGAATCCCAAGTTAAACAAGCCTATGATGAAAACGTAACGCTTGTGATGGCATCAGGTAATTTTGGTATAAATAAAATGAATGCAGATGCCTATTTATCTTATTGGCTAAGTGTCGGGGCTGCATATTTAATGGGAAATAAATTTGATGGCGAAATAAAATTACATGATTATAGTTCAACGGGTGATGCTCTTGATACTATTGGTTTAATTCCTTTTGTACAAGGAGATACTTGTGATTTTCAAGGAGAAGGTACTTCTTTTTCTGATTGTTTTATTAGTGGTTGCCTTGCATGTTGGTTTCAATATTATTTTGAGATGACAGGGTGTTATCCTACGCCACAAGAAGCATATTCATTTACTATTAATAATAGTACTCAACCTAATGGACAAAAAGGATTTAATGATGAGTGGGGAAATGGAATATTTAAGATGCCCTCTACCCTACCGACAATCATTAAATTACAAATTGATAATAAAATTGCTACTATAAATAGTAAGCAAGTAGTTTTAACAGTATCCCCATTGTTAGTAAGTGGTAGAACTTTAGTTCCAATTCGTTTCATATCTGAAAATTTGGGGTTCAAGGTGACATGGACAGCTAATAACAAACCAATTATAATTTCGGATAAAAATAATACTATTGAAATTACTATTAATAGCACTAATGTAAAAATAAATGGAGTTGATAATAAGATTGATGTAGCACCTCAATTAATTGGTGATACAACTTATGTTCCTTTGCGTTTCATTTCAGAAACTCTTGGAAAGTCAATTAGATGGATTTCAGATACAAAAGAAATAATTATAAGTTAGTTTATATCATTTATAGGGAGAGGAATACTTTGCCCTCAACGCAAGTATCCCCTTCCCTATAGGAACATCGAAAGGGTATCTTTATTATGCCCTTATTTGTTAGTTTATACAAGAAATTATAAGGAAGTGAAAAAATATGAGTTATCAACTAGATTTTATACAAAAGATTTTATCTGGTGCAAAAAAAGCATATCAACAATATAATGTTCTACCATCATTAACAATGGCTCAAGCTGCTTTAGAATCAAATTGGGGTAAGAATGGTATAGGTAATAACTTATTTGGAATTAAAGCAACTTCATCATGGACAGGAAAAAAGCAATATGTTTGGACTACAGAATATGATGCTAACGGTAATGCGTACAAATGTCAAGATTGGTTTAGAGATTATGATAGTATAGATGATTCTATTTTAGATCATGGGAAATTATTAACTTGGTCTAATTATGATAGAGTTAGAGCATCTTTAGACTATAAAGAAGCATGTAAAGCAGTACAAACTTGCGGATATGCTACCGATCCTGAATATGCTAATTTATTAATAGATATAATTGAAGCATATAATTTAAATCAATATGATGTTAAGGAGGAAGTATTAACAATGGAAGATTTAAGAAAACAATTAGGTATTACAGACAAGAGTTGGGCAAAAGGACAAATTGATACTCTAAAAACAAATGGTTTAATTAGTGATGCTCATGACCCAAATGAGATTTTGACTATGGGAGTTTTAGCAGTTATTATGAATAATTTTTATGCTAAAGTAATGGAAAAGATTGATAAGAAAGTTGATAAACAATAATTATAATAATGAAAGGATGGTTCATATGTATGGAGGTGTCGTTTATACAGTATATGATTTTCTAACTAAAAAAATAGATTCCGAAGATATAAGCTTAGAATATAGAAAAGCATTATTAGATGTTTTTAATGTTCTAGCTGATTCTATAAATTTAAGTAAATCAAAAAATGATAAAGAATATGAGGAGGAATAATTATGAGTGAAACATTGATAAGAGAAATTATAGAAGGTTTATTAGTACCTATATTGCCAATTTTGACAGCCTATATTATAAGTTTATTGAGAAAGAAAACCGCAGATATCGAGGAAAATACTAAATTAACTTCTTATTCTAAATATATTAATATATTGGAAAATGCTGTTGAAACTGCTGTAGATGCTGTTAGTCAAACTGTAGTTGATACAGCTAAGAAAAATGGTAATTTTGATAGTAATGCTCAAGCTGAAGCATTAAATTTAGCTAAGAGTAAAGTTGGTGCTATTGTAAGTAATAACGCCAAGAATGCTATAACAGAAGCACATTCAGATTTTGACGCATATGTAAATGATAAAATCGAGGCTTATATTAAAAATAATTCTAATGGTTCATCTAGCGTTGCTAGTACAATTATATCAAATAATGTTGGCACTTTAAAGAATGTTGTATCAGATATTGGCAATCAAGTTGTTGAAAAAGCTAACGAAGAAGTAGATAAAGTTTTACCAATATCAGATAATAGTTCTGGTAATCCAGAAGTTATTTCTGATGTTTTGAAACAAGAATAATTAGTACTCTACCATCTAACTGGTATAGTTACCAGCAAATAGGTTTTTTATCGGCTTTTTAGAGCCTGAAGCCCATTGGATAGGCATTGTCTGAAATAGAAAAATCAAAAGAAAAGACGGAGGATGGAGAAAATCACTCCACCTCCCCTATTTCGGAACAAGTCCGAAATAGATAATATTAATTATTTAGTTTGAGGCTATTGAATTAAATATAAATATTATTTGCTTTATTATATTTATTATGTTATAATTAGGTAAAAGGAGATGATGTCACATGAGTAATATTTTTCAAACCTCGTCTTTAAATATTGTGGCGTGGTTATTAACTAAAGGATATCCAGTAAAGGATAAAAAACGACTTGATGACAAAACAATATTCTATTTTGATAGAGTTGACACATTACAATCCGCAATTGACGCTTACAATAATAATACAGATTTAAAAGAATTTATATCAAACTTTAGACAAGTTAAAATAATGGCTAAAACTTAATACATATTGATTAAGTAAGACTTAGAAATAAGTCTTTTTTTATGTCCATTTTTATCTACAAGATTACTTTAGGAGGTTATTATAATGAATAATGAGAAATATGGAATTAACGGAAATACCGTCTTTGAAAAGGATGGTGGCTCAGTCATTGACTTAAAAGAAATTAAAAAAGTAAAAGAAAGAAAAATGATTGAAAAGGTTCATCAAGAACAACAAGAATTGCATGAACTAGGAATAGAATCTGATTTAATATTTGTTAAACATAGAAATAAAGAATATCAATGTGTTGAAGTTAAAAGAGAATTTGAGTTTAATAAGGAGTTTAGAGTTGAATTGAGAGATATAATGATTAGTAAAGAGTTAAGTAAAAATGCAAGATGTTTTATAGGTACTCTATCCCCTTTCGTTAGTTTCCCAACTAATGCAATACATATAAAATATAAAAATCCAACTTATATTGAACTTATGGATATATTAGATATGAGTAAAAATATTTTATATGAAACTTTAAATGAATTAGAAGAACATAACATAATAAAAAGAATTAAAACAGACGGACAGTTGATAATTTATTTCAACTGTTTTTTATTTGTCGGAGGATATTGTGTAGAAAAAGATACTTATGATTTATTTAAAAATAGTATCTATAATCCTCTCAATATCAAGTAACAGAATAAGAATATTTAGGATTACTAAGTAACTGAAATGCCTTATATATGGGCATTAAGGTTGCTTTTTTATTGTTCAAATTATGGGAAAGAGCATCACATTTTTAATGATTAATTAACAAGTTAAAGGAGAAATGATTATGGGATATACTAAAGGAATAAAATGGACATATGAATTAGTAAAAGGATATGTTGAAAATTTAGGATATATTTTAATTAGTAAGGAATATAAGAGTAATAAAAATAATTTAATATTAAAAGATGAAAGTGAATATTTTTATTGTATTTCATTTGCTAGCTTATTAAGTAATTGTATTCCTAATATAGTACATATATCAAATCCATATACTATACAGAATATAAAATTATGGTTAAAGATAAATAATAAGTCATTTGAATTAATAAGTGATAAATATATAAGTTCTAAAGAAAAATTACAATGGAGATGTTTAAAAGTAGAATGTAGAGAAATTTTTGAATCTACATGGAATGATATTCACTCTGGATGTGGGTGTAGTTTTTGTTCGGGAATGCAAATAGGTTTATCAAATTGTTTAGCAACAAAGAATCCAAATTTGGCATCAGAATGGCATCCAACTAAAAATGGCAGTTTGACTCCTTTTGATGTAACTTGTGGGAATACTAAAAAAGTTTGGTGGAAATGTGACAAAGGTCATGAATGGGAAGCAAATATTGCTAGTAGAAATAGTGGAAAAGGCTGTAGTATTTGTAAAGGTCAAATTCCTTCAAATGAAAATAATTTTTTAGCTTGCAGTCCAAAGTTGTGTGAAGAATGGAATTATGAGAAAAATGACAAAAAACCCGAAAAATATACTCCTCATAGTGGTTTACCTGTCTGGTGGATATGTAAAGATTGTGGATATGAATGGGAAACCCCTATTCATGAAAGAAGCAAAGGAAATGGATGTCCACAATGTAGAATGTCAAAAGGTGAAAAACGAATTAAGGAAATATTAGATTTATATAACATATACTATATTCCACAAAAAACATTTAATGGTCTAATTGGTTTAGGATATGGAAATTTATCATATGATTTTTATTTACCCGATTATAATTTATTAATAGAATATCAGGGTGAAATGCATGAAAGATTTGTAAAAGGAATACATAAATCTAAGAATGACTTTGATAAACAAGTAGAACATGATAAAAGAAAATGTAATTATGCTATATTAAATAAAATTAAATTACTAGAAATATGGTATTATGATTATGACAATATAGATAGTATTATATTTGATTATTTAAATATTTAATTACCTATAGTTACACCTATAGGTTTTATTATAGGATTACCTACATGTATGTTTATATGTAGGTAATTTTTATTAAATAATTTGTTTTTACTGAGCATTTTTTATTTACTATTTACATATGTTTTAAATTGTGATATTATTCCTTTATTAATTACTAATTAAGGAGTGATATTTGATGAATTCTTTAAGTAATTCCTATGGTTTCTTCAACCTCAAAGGGGGTTGTGGCAAAACAATGTTGAACTACATGCTTAGTGCAAGCTTAAGTGAAAGAGGTTACAAAATTTTATGCGTTGATCTTGACGGACAACATAATTTAAGTAAAGCTTTTTTAAATAAGACACCTGAAAAAAGTTTATCTAATGTTTTAGATGGGGAATGTACTGTAAATGATGTTATAGTACAGCCTTATCCTGAAAGTGAAAAACTGAAAAATATATATTTGCTACCTTGTAATTATGACCTTTTCTTTTTTGTAGAAGATGGACAACCTAATAAAGTATTAAAATTTAAAAAAGTAATGGAACAATTAAGCATGGAATATTCGTTTATTTTTGTTGATACAAATCCCTCGATTTCATTAGTTACAACAAGTGCATTATTATATTGTTCAAACGTAATAGGGGTATTAGATGCCAGCTTAGACTCAATTGAAGGTTTTCAATTTTTAGAGAAAAAAATAATTAATGAAATTCAAAAAGAGGCAAATAAAGATTTAAAAATATTTGGCATTATTCAAAATAATCATGATAGAAGAACTAATTTTACACAGGCTATGATGGAAACGACTGAAAAATTATATAAAAAATATTTATTTAAAACTATTATAAGTCCTTCTTCCATAAACAAAGAATCCAGAGCAGCAAGAGTTCCCTTAGTTGAATATGACCCTAAACATCCATCTTCAATTCAATTCTCTGATTTAGCAGGTGAGTTTTTGAGAAGGGTAGGTGTTTAGTATGTCTAAAAAAGATTTTAAAAGCACATTTTTAAATATTCAAAATGAAGAACCTGAAAATATTATCGAACCTAAAGTTATAAAAGAAGAAATTACTGTAGAAAACCAAGAAGTTAAATCCAATGTAATAAATATTGATTCAAACAAAAAGAAAGCTGAACTTAAAAATGTTGATAATAAAATTTCTAAAAACAAACCAAAATCTAATATAAAAAAAGCAGTTCCCAAAAATAATACTATGGAAAAAGCTAAATCTAAAGAAACTATAGTCATTGTTTCTGAAGGAAACAATAAAGATTCTTCAGTGTTGGTTACAACTGAAATTCAAGTAGCCTCTCAAACTATAAATGAAAAAATACAACAACGGGTTATAGAAATAGAAAAAGAAATTAAAAAACTTAAAACAGTTGGATTTGGTACTGGTAAATCTAAAGTTTCGTTTGACGATATGTATGGTGGAAAAACAATTTCAATGAATAGATATCTTAAACCATTGTTTGATGAAATATGTAATACTTCAAGTATTACTAGAGCAGAAATTACTGAGAAAATTCTTATTAATGGTATTAAGAATACTAATTTTAATCCACCAAAAAATGATGAGTAAAAATAAATGATTATACAATATACCATTTTGTCTAATTCAAAGCCTAGAGTTCTTTTATCTCTAGGCTTACACTTGATGCGACAAAAATTTTATTTTGTATAATGACGTCTTTACATCTTTACTACTCTTCTCTATTATTCTATCTCTATTCTACATATATTATACTAAAATTTATTATAATATGATAAAATATATATGATTAATTTGTGGAGGTAATTTCATGGCTAGAAAATCTAAGTTACCATTTAAAAGATATATTTCTGTAATTAATAACAAAGAACTTTATGAGGTTGGTAAATTATTAACTGACAGAGAAATGTATCATATGAATTCAGAAGAAACTGAAGCTGTAGCAATAAATGCTTCATCTGATGTTTTTATGAAAATAACTGAATATGATATTATTCAAAATCCAGCCATACTTTTACAAACAACAAGTAAACAAGAAGTTGTAAAAAAAATTAAAGAACGAATTGATAATTTAGATAGTTTAACTAGAGATGTTTATTCTATTTTGTTTTCACATTGGTATGAATTTAAAGATGACTTGGGATATGCGTCAATTGAAATTGAAGATATGCATTTTAATTATAGAGGTCACAGAGGTAGAAATGCAAATTCAACAATGTTAACAGAAGATTATGATAATTATAGAAAATGTATAGATATATTGAGAAATACCAGTGTTAAAATTGATATTAATGATACTAATAATATAGCATATGAAAATATTAAATCTTTTAATGTGGGTGCAGTTGAAGGATTTCTATTAGATATAGATACTATTACTTATTATAGTGATGATAAAACAAAAATGAAAGGTTTTAAATACAAATTGTAGGTTATTCAAAATATGTCATCATATTATACTCTTCAGATTGATGATAAGTTTTCAGCATATTTATTAAAAGCA
>Ga0265338_10002699_pt1 | contig 26087 bp, 25 predicted proteins | sample 42126metaG_FD_193579 | JGI IMG/M metagenome (GOLD analysis project Ga0265338, IMG submission 193579) | Rhizosphere microbial communities from Carex aquatilis grown in University of Washington, Seatle, WA, United States - 4-21-26 metaG | ecosystem: Host-associated > Plants > Roots > Rhizosphere...
GATGATCAAAAGGTGAAACCGTTCACCGGCACGCATCCCCGCGTGATGCAGGACATCGTGGCGGCGGCGAACTGGACTTACACTTCGCGCAGCCCCTTGATCCGTTTCGGGCGTAAATACCGGCGCAGTTATTTTTGGGAGGACGTGGCGATGCTGGTGAAGCGTTGCACGGGAATCACGCTCGGCGTGCACAAGAATTACCGGCTGATTCGGTGACAGGGATAAGGCCAAGGTCCAAAGTCTGAGGTCTAAGGTCCAAAGTCGGCACGGCAGGTGATCCGCACGCTCGTTGATTTTATTTCACCGCAGGCGGCTTCGGAGGGCTGAGAAATTCCACCGCGTCTTTTGCCGCGGCACGCACCGCCGGGTTCGGATCATTCAAATACCCCGAGAGAAACTGCGCAACGTCGCCATCCGCATCCTGGATAGCTTGGATCGCCAAAACCTTCGACGTCGGCGGCACCTCGGGTGAATCGAGATAGGTGCGAAAGAATTCCTGGGTGTCGGAAAAGGGCCGGCGGCCGAGGCCGTCCAATGCGCTTTCCAGCACGTCTTCATCGTGGATTTGCGCGATGGCGCGCGTGAGCTGGTCCTGGGCCGCGGGAAGGCTCACATCTCCGAGCGCGAGCGCGGCTTCCGTGCGGACACTCAAGGGCGTTTGATCGTTGAACAATAAATTCCCGAGCGTATCCACCGCATCAGTATCTCCGCGCGTCGCCAATCCGCGCGCCGCGCCGCGCGCGACGGTTTCGTCTTTGCCGTTCACGAGTTCATGAAGCAAATCGCGCGCTGCCGGGTTGGGGCTCTCGCCGAGCCCTTCGGCGATGGCGGCTTTCACGTGGGGCGGAACGTCGCCGCCCAGGGCGCTTTTGAGAGCGTCCATGGCTTCGTCCGTCCCGATTTTGCCCAGCGAACGCGCCGCCTGCCGGCGAACCTGAAGCGACGCGGATTTATCGAGCATTATGGAAGTCAACCGCGCCGTTTCCGGTTCCATTTCGGATTGGGAAGTATGGGGCGCTTCATGTTTTGGTGCGGTGTAGCGTGGCGGTTCCAGCGGGATATTTGAATTAATCGCGGCGGCTGAGCCGTCTACCGATGTCTGCGCCGCGGGTTGCGGGTGAGAGAGTTTTAAAAGCAGTGCGACGAGAATCAATGCCGTCAGCACCGCGATCGGCCCAAGGACTTTGATCCGGAGCCCGTCGCGCGCATTGGCGGAACTACTCGACTTCATCGTGCGCCAGCAAAGCAGAATCGCGCGGACCACACCAGCGCGAACAATGGAGCGCGGAATTCATTCGAAATTAAAGCAAAGACTACACAGCCGTATCGGATGCAAGTGGCTGTGGCTGGCTTTCAGCACCGCCGCGCCCGACTGCGACACCCCGATTTTTCAGTCGGAATAGCGCAGATTTTGCCCCAGCGCTTTGCCTTTCAGGGTCCGTATGTTGATGCTTTCGTTCTCGCAGGTGCCCAGAAGATTCAGAGACAGGGGTCGCGTGCGATCAGTGCTTTTCAGGGAAATCTTCGAGAGTCCGCTCTTCGCCGAATAGGTTCCGGTGACGCCTAAATCGAAAGTCTTTCCGTTGGAAAGTTGGATGGCGCTGGTGCCGCCGTATTTGGTCCCGTTCACGGTTGTGTTCACGGACAAACCCCAGTTGCCGTCCGCTTCATCCGGCAGGAGCGCCGAGACGTAGCCGGGGCGAATATTGGTTGATTTTGATTTGCCGTAAGCGGTCAGAGTGATTTTGCCGCTGCCCGTTCCTACGAGTTCCCGGCCGATATTGTCGACTTCGAAATTCTCTTTCTCCGTCACTTTAAAAGTGACGCTATTCCCCTCGACGCTTCCCGAGCCGGCGATGGTTGTGAGCACGAGCTTGAGCCGGGTCACGGTGCCCGCCGAGGTGACCTTTCCGCTGACCGCAAGATCGCCGTCGAGATAAACTGAATAGGAATAATCTGTTAAATTGAAATGGCCCTTGCCGGTGACGTTGCCGTTGGCGTCCATGTCGAGCGTGAAGCTTTCCGTTTCCACGCCGTTGTCCTCAGAATAATATCCGGAAAGGTCCCAAAGCTTCACCATGCTGCCGCAATCGTTGCTGTAGGAACCGGAAATGTTTTGTGCGCGCGCCGCCAGCGAACTGATCGCCAACAGGGTCAAGGCGGCAAGTATGGTTCTGACAAAGGTGGTCATAAGTCCTTTCGTTTCGGCCATTTGAAGGCCGCAATGAATGTGAAAACAGCCTCCCGTATTGTAAAGATGTTTTCGGAAAATAACCGCGCTTCCAGTTGGTGGCCCTCAGCCAAGAAATAGTTATGCCGAGAGATTTCCGGCGGGACATTCATTTCTTCCAGACCGCCCAACCGCCGCCTCGTTAAAATTCGGCTGACATGACGCAGCTTAGTTCATAGTTTATCAACATGTGGTACAATCTGCGCATCACCGTGCAATGCCTGCTGACCGGCCAATTCCGCCGCGTCTGGAATGAAGTTCATGTGCGGATTTATCGCGTGGTATGGTCGGTGATTTGGCAACTAACCGGTTCCTCCCGCAAAGGGCTGACGAATCACGAAACTTTCGAGCGCAAAACCGATTTTCCGGTCGCGTATGAATCACCCGACCACATCGCCCCCAAGGGCACGATTGCCAACAACAGCACGAACCGAAAATTCATTCTCTATATGAACGCCAAACTCCGGCGGGAGTTTGGCGAACAAGCCAAGTTGCGGATCATGGACGTGGGCTGTGCCGGCGGACAAACGGTGGCGGATTTCATGTCGTTGGGCTGGGGTGGCGTGGGTATCGAAGGCTCCGATGCGTCGCTGAAGCAGCGCCGGGCAAACTGGGCGCACCTAGCCAACACGAATCTTTTCACGAGCGATATCACCAAGCCGTTTCAAATCACGCAGAACGGCGCGCCCGTGAGGTTTCACCTGATTACGGCCTGGGAGGTCATGGAGCATATCGCGACGCCCGATTTGAAGGCGGTGTTCGGCAATATCGTCAAACACCTGGAGCCGGGCGGTTATTTCATTGGGTCAACCTCGGACGCTTCCGACATTAACGAAGGGATCCAGCTTCACCAGACCCGCTGGGATAATCAGCAATGGCGCGCGTATGTGGCCAAGGAATTTCCGGAATTGGAATACACGGACGTCGGGCTAAAGATTCACCAGTTTGTGCGGTATAATTTTCTCCGCCCGTCTTTCCTACTTTACCGGAAAAAAGTTTAGCAATTTTCAAACCGCGGGAGACGACGCAAGGAGCCTCTGGCTAGCTTTTTTAAAAAACGGAGAAATTTGAGACTCGTCACCTCGTCTCCTGCAAAGAAAAAGTATTTCACCGCGCGGTCGCCGTCAGTCGTGGACGAAAATAATCTTGCTGCCCTGCGCCTCGAAACCGAAGTCCACCCGCCGCAATTCACTCAATTCCCTTGCGATGTCGTCATGGCGCTCGCGCGACGCGTAGAACATCAGGAACCCGCCGCTGCCCGCGCCGAGGAGTTTGCCGCCCACGGCTCCAGTCTTGCGCGCGCGCGCATACCAGTCGTCAATCGCACTGCTGCTGACGCCGCTGGTGAGACTGCGCTTGAGTTCCCAATTTTCGTGGATGATCTCGCCGAACGCGTCCAGGTTGTTTTTCTGCAATTCGGTTTTTAACTCGTGCGCCAGTTCCACCATGCGTTTCATGGTTTTCTGTTTGGCTTTGTCCGAGGCGACCGATGCACTCTGCGTTTTCAAAATCGCCGACGCACTGCGCGTGATGCCAGTGTAAAACACGAGCGTGTTCTCCTGGAGCTGCCGGAGCGTTTCGCGTTTGCAGATGATCGGCTCCACGCTGACCGAGTCGTCGGAATTAAATTGAATCAGGTTAAACCCGCCGAACGCCGCGGAGTATTGATCCTGCTTGCCAATGGGCTCGCCGCAACGCTCGATCTCAATGGCGCAGCTTTCCTGGGCTAGTTTTTCCGCCGAGGCATAACGGTTGGCGAACGCGTGCAGCGCATTCAATAAACCGACGGTGAACGAACTCGAGGAGCCCAGCCCGGTGCCCTTGCCGGGAATGTCCGCGATGGAGGTGATCTCGATTCCGCCGCGAATGCCCTGCATTTGCAGGGCTTCGCGCACAAGCGGGTGTTTGATTTTCTCCGCGGACTTGGCGTCCTCCGTCTTCGAATAACTCAACCGGATACGCTCGTCGAACTTTTGGTTGACGGTCACGTAAACGAATTTGTTGATGGCAGTGGAAACCACCGCGCCGCCGTATTTGCGATAGAACACCGGCAGATCGCTGCCGCCGCCCACAAAACTCATACGCAATGGCGTTTTGCTGATGATCATGCTTTTTGGCTTAACGGGCTGTTAGTATAAAATCCACGGCTTCGTCCAGAGTGTCGAAAGCAAAATCCGGCCGCGCCTCGTGCTTGCCATCTTTGCCAGCGGCGCCCGTGTGCACAAGAATTGATTTTATCCCCGCATTTTTCGCGGTTTGCATGTCGGTCGTGGTGTCGCCGATGAACCAGGATTGTTTCAAATCGATGTTCAAATCGGCAACGGCGGACTGAACCATGCCGATTTTGGGCTTTCGACAAGCGCAATCGATTTTGAGGTCCACGCGTTCGCCGGGAAATCCCTTCTCCGGATGGTGCGGGCAGAAATAGATGCGATCCAAAAAAGCGTGCTCGCGACCAAGCAACGTTTCCAGTTTGTTATGAATGTTCTGCAATTCGGCCTCCGTGCACCAGCCTTTGGCGACCACCGGTTGGTTGGTGACCAGCACGGCTCGCCAACCGCCGTGGTTGAGGCGATGCAGCGCGTCCGCCACGCCCGGCAGCAACTCCAGCCCGTCCGCGCTGCGCAAACAATCCCGGTCCGGCACGAGTGTGCCGTCGCGATCCAGAAACACCGCGCGCTGCGGTGTGGCGAAGCTGCTGCGCGCGATGACACCCGCCGCAAACTCGTTGCAAATGCGATCGTAACGTTGCGGCGTGCCAATGTCCTTGATGTATTCCGGCGAATTGTAGCCGAATAGATTCGCGCCTTGTTGGAGCATCGTGGGAAAAAGGTCTTTGCCAAAATCGAGCAGCGTACCCGGCTGGCGGGTGAGGAACCATCTTCGGAAAGGTTGCAAGGCGCGTTTTTCCAAAACGTAAAGCCCGGCGTTTACGAGGTTCTGCCGCCAGACGCCTTCCGGATGCGGGCGGTTGTGAAAAGCCAGCACGCGCGACTCGGCATTTATTTCCACCAGGTCCGAGTCAAAGGGGTGATCGTTGGGATGCAGCAGCAGCGTGGCATCGGCGTGATGTTGCTCGTGTGCGTTCCAGATGCGGTCCAAGTCCACATTCACCATCGTGTCCCCGTACATGACGAGGAAACGATCCGCGAGATGCTTGAAGCCGGTCAGCACCGCGCCTGCCGTTCCCAGCGGTTCAGGCTCGATCAAATACGTAATTGTGACGTCCCATTTTTCGCCGTGGCCGAAATATTCCTGAATGAGATCGGCGCGATAATGAACGAAAAAAAGCAGGTCGGTGAAGCCGTATTTTTTGGCGAGTTCAACCTGATGTTCCAGCAATGGCTTGCCGGCAATCGGAATCATCGGCTTGGGCAGATCGCCGAGCCGATCTTTGAGCCGGGTGCCCTTGCCGCCCGCCAGAATCACCAGTTGCTTCATTAGTTCAAGTTGGCGAGGTTTTCCTTGATGGCAAGCTCCACGGTCTCGTTCGAAGTGAGCCGTGGTTTCCAGCCAGTGGCTTTGAGCTTTTCAATCGAGTATTCGAATTTCGAAACGTCGCCAACCCAACCCTTCGAGCCGCCGGTGTAACGGATTTTTGCGCCCGGCGCGGCCAGTCGAACCGTCGCCTCGGCCATGAACTTCACCGTCGAAGCCGAGCCATCCGGGGCGATGTTGAATACGTTCAACTTCTCCTGCTGGCTCTGAAAGAGAAACACCATCGCTTCCACCAATTCGCTCACGTGCAGGTAAGGTTTTTCCTGCGAACCATCACCGAGCACTTCGAGTTCGGCGGGGTTCCTTTTCAGCTTTTTCAAAAAATCATAAATCGCGCCATGCGTCGCCCGGCTGCCGACCACGTTGGGGAACCGGCAAATCCACGCCTGTTTTAAAAAGCGTTCCAACGCCGCCGTGATGATGCCTTCGGAAGCCAGCTTCATTGCGCCGTAATTGGAGATCGGATGCAGCGGGCCGGATTCTTCGGTCAACGCGCCGGCCAGTTCGCCGTAAATCGCCGAAGTCGAAGCAAAGACGAGCTGCGGAATCGCGAATTCCTGCATCATCTTCAACGTATTGTAAGTGGTGAGAAAAGTGCGTTCCAGATCAATGTCCGGATTCGTCCCGCCGGCCTGGATGTCGGAATTCGCGGCCAGATGCCAGACGGTATCGACGGCTTTCCCCTTGGTTTGCGCCGCCAAAAACTCGCGAAACGCGGGCAGGTTGTTCACGTCGAGTTCCTGGAAAATGAAATTCGGCGATTTGAGCGCGGCGCTGATGTTGGCGCGCTTGCCCAGGACCAGGTTGTCGACGCCGATGACGCGATGGCCCTGCGCCAGCAATTTGTCGGCAAGATGGCTTCCGATAAAGCCCGCCGCGCCGGTGATGAGACAGTTTTTCGACATGACGCGGGCACGATAAGGGGTCGACGGCGAAAACACAATTATCGGTTGGTTACCATTTGAAGGCGATAATGCGACCTGATGGGAAGCCTGATTGGCGCGCCTGGGCTTATCGGCATCAAAAGAACTTTGCTCTTTCTCAGGTAATTTGGTTGTTCGACTCGTGGCATTTGAATAAGCTCAATTCCGCTACAACCGTTCCAGACACTATGCTGCGATCCGTCCGCAAAATCGGCGACTGGACAAAAAGCTCGTAATGCTCACGAAGAATTCGGTCAAACCAATCTTTATGAACGATAAAACAAACTATTCCAAACCGTCCAGTCGTCGCGAATTTCTCAAAACGAGCGCCCTGGCCGCCGGAGCGATAACGCTGGGGATGCCGGCCCTCGTCCGTGGCCAGAACCTGAATAGCAAAGTGAATATCGCGGGCATTGGCATTAACGGCAAAGGTTCCTCGGATATCGCGGCTTGCGCCGGGGAAAACATCGTGGCCATTTGCGACGTGGATAAAAATCGCAGCGCCGAACAAGTGGCGAAGTATCCCGGCGTTCGTTTCTTTACCGATTACCGGAAAATGCTGGAGGAGATGGGTAATTCCATCGATGCCGTCAACATCGCGACCCCTGACCACACGCACGCCGTGATCGCTTCGGCCGCTATTCGCCTGGGTAAACACGTCTATTGTCAGAAACCGCTGACCCAAACCATTTATGAAGCGCGCTTTCTGCGCAACCTCGCTCGCGAGCACAAGATCATTTCGCAAATGGGTAATCACGGCAGCGCGGCGGATGGCTTGCGCCGCGCGGTCGAAGTGATTCAATCCGGCCTTATCGGTCACGCGAAGGAAGTTCATGTTTGGACGAATCGACCCATCTGGCCGCAGGGTTGTCCTCGGCCCGATGGCGCGGATCCAATTCCCGAAGGAATGGATTGGGATCTTTGGATTGGAACTGCCCCGATGCGGCCTTTCAAGAAAGACACCTATCACCCCTTCAATTGGCGCGGGTGGATGGATTTCGGAACCGGCGCTCTGGGCGACATGGCGTGCCATACCGTGAATATGCCTTTTCGCGCGCTCAGGCTCGGCGCTCCGAGTGTCGTTGAGGCGGAAACCTCGGCCATGAATGGCGATAGTTATCCGTTGAGTTCAAAAATCCGGTTTGAATTTCCGGCCCGCAGCCTGGCCACGGGCCAAAAAGGAGCCGGCCTGCTGATGGGGACAGCCAATGCGCCGGTCGTCCCAGCCACCACTTTGTGGTGGTATGATGGCGGAAAGCCGAAGTCGGGCGATCCCTATCGTCACGATGAAAGCTGCAAGCCCCCGAGGGAAATCACCGCGGATGTCGAAGTTTTTCGCGGCGAAGTCCCGCACTCGGGTTGCTTGATCATCGGCGAAAAAGGCGTCATTTTTTCCCCCGATGATTACGGTGCGGAGTTTTTCATCAAGCTCAACGACGAGAAAAAATTTACTTCCTACAAGAAGCATGCTGCCGTTGAGGTTATCCCGCAATCGATTCCTCGAAACGGTTTTCGTTCCGGCGACGGCCAGCATCTGGAATGGATTGCCGCCATCAAGGAAAACAAGGCGGACCTTTGCTATTCCCGTTTTGATATCGCGGCTGAACTCACGGAAATCATGTTGTTGGGTTGCGTGGCGATCCGCTGCGGCAAAAAAATTGAATGGGATTCGGCGGCGATGCGCGTCACCAACGCGCCCGAAGCGGCTCATTTTATCAAACGCGAAAATCGCCCCGGCTGGACTTTGTAAAGTTCAGCCAAAGCGGCAGACTCGACGCCCTGGGGACTGATCCGGGGTTTTAATCCAGCCGCTTCACCCGGATATTTTTATACCGAATCACGCTCTTCGGGTCGTGCCCCTGGAGCGCAAAGGTGCCGCTTGCCAACTTGCGCGTGAACTCTTTGCCCGGCTGCGCGCCCGGGGGTTCCGTGTATTCCAGCACCACGATGTCATTAATCTTCACGGTCACTTTGTCGTCCTTCACCGTGATATCCTGCGTCCACCACTCGTTATCCTTGGCGGGCGTGTTTCCCAGGTTTGCCACGTCGTAAAGGCTCCCGGTTTTTTTCCAGTCGCTGTGGCTCACGTTCACCTGGCATTCGAAGCCATTGGTCGGCCAGCCGCTTTCCTGGTACTTAGTGTGGAAATAAATCCCGCCATTGGAATGCGGCTCCGTCATCACCTCGACTTTCAGTTCGAAATTCTTGAAGGGCTTGTCATCGCCAACATAAAAAAGATGGCAGCGATCTCCGTGCGCGACAAACGCCCCATTTTCGACCGTCCATGTATTCGTATGCTCGGTTGCGGTTTTCCAGCCGGCGAACGTTTTTCCATCCGCGAGGCTGACAAAGCCATCTTCAGATTGTGCGAAAACCATTTGTGACAACGATGCCGCCGCGAGAGTTGCGAAGAGAATTTTGTTCATACGCAGAGTTTGTTATCTAAGAACGTCTCCAATATCCCCATTTTCGAGGAGGAAACAAGACTGAAGTCCGTTCAGGCCGGAAGACGGGCGCATCTCAAAAATACGCACCTTTGTCCCAGTCTCATTAACACCCTGCTTCAGTTGGGTGTTGAGCGAAGGCGTGGATTTTCAACCGCTTCAGCGGTTTTTCCGCGAGGGCAAACCGCTGAAGCGGTTTCGGAACGTACGACCGCCACGGACACCCAGCTGAAGCAGGGTGTTAATAAAATCTGCAAAACAAAACGTTCATCAAGATCGCCTGCTGCTCATTTTTGGACGTGTTCCGGAAGCCATATTCGCTCCCGTTGAGATGGACTTGACGCCCGAGGGCGAGACCCCGTGTTAATAAGAAGAAATCAATTTCATTTGACCGTGGGCGTCTTTATTCGTGTCATCCTTTTATGATCAAAAAATCCCTCTTGATTGGTCTGGGCGCACTTTGCTTAACGCTTGCCATCGCCACTCCCATTCCCGATTCCTGCAAAATCGGAGGATTCGCCGTCGGATGCCAGGCTTGGACCTTTAATCACTTCTCGGTTTTCGAAGCGATCGACAAAACCGCCGAAGCCGGCGGTAAGGTGATTGAATTCTATCCCGGACAGCCGCTCAGCAAGGACCAACCGGAGATCAAGTTTGATCACAACGCCTCGGACGACATCATCGCGAAGGTGAAAGCGAAACTCGCTCAAAAAGGAATTCGCGCGGTAAACTACGGTGTCGTTGCCATCCCCAACGATGAAGCCGGCGCGCGCAAAGTTTTTGAGTTCGCCCGGAAATTCGATCTTTACGGCATCACGACTGAATCCATCGAATCGCTCGATACGATTGAAAAGCTGGTGAAGGAATACGACATCCGCGTCGGCATACATAATCACCCGCGTCGTCCGGAGGATGCCAATTATAAAGTATGGGACCCGAACTACGTTCTCAGCCTGGTGAAAAATCGCGATCAGCGGATCGGCTCGACATCGGATATCGGCCATTGGATCCGCTCGGGTTTGGACCCGCTGGAATGCCTGAAAATCCTGAAAGGCCGTGTCATCAGCACCCATCTCAAGGATCTGAACGAAAAATCCGCGTCCGCGCACGATGTCCCCTTTGGGAATGGCGTTTCAAATATCCCGGCCATCTTGGCCGAACTGAAACGGCAAGGTTTTGTCGGCAATGTCTCCATCGAATATGAATATAATTGGGACGATAACGCCTATGATGCCGCTCAGTGCATCGGCTTCGTCCGTGGCTTTGCCGCAAACAATTGATTCGTGTGCTGAACTCCGCCGCTGGGGACTTTGGCCAATTGCCACTTGCCCGCGCGCTTCGCTCTGGCAGTCTCTAGCGTGCCCATGCTAAAACGCATTTTAGTCACCGGCGGCGACGGCCTGCTGGCTTACGCCTTGCGAACGCTCGCGCCGGCGGATTGCGAGATGACTTTCCTTGGGCGCGCTAATTTTGATCTGACCGCCCCGGACCAGATGCGCCAGCGGTTGGAGGCTGTGCAACCGGAAGTTGTCGTTAACACGGCGGCGTACAATCTCGTGGAACGCTGCGAGCAGGAGCGCGAACTTTCGTGGGCTGTGAACGCCACCGGTCCGGAAGCGTTGGCAAAGTTGTGCGCGGAAAAAAACGTCCGTTTGGTGCACTACGGCACGGACTACGTTTTCGATGGCGCGAAAGGGTCCGCTTATGTGGAGATCGACGCCCCCAATCCCCTGAATCATTACGGAGCCGGCAAACTCGCGGGCGAGCAAGCAGTGCTTGCCGCGTCGCCTGGTCACGTCGTGATGCGGACGAGTTGGGTTTTCGGATGGCATCCCACTCAGACCAAGTCCTACGTGCATTCGGTTTTGCGCGCCGCTCGCGCGGGGAACAGCCTGAAGGCCACGACCGATCAGGCGTCAGCCCCGACGTATTCGGAGGACCTTGCCACGTGGACCTTTGAGTTGATTGGGAAAGGTGGTCGAGGGTTGTTTCATGCGGTCAATGATGACGGAGTCAGCCGGTTCGATTGGACGCGGGCCATCCTCGAAGAAATGACGGGATTGGCGCTGATTTCGGACAAAATCGCCGTTGAACCGGTGACGTCGGACTTTTTCAAATCACCTATGCGACGTCCGAAAAATTCCGTTTTGGCGAATGGCAAGCTCGCGGCGCTGCTGGGTCGGCCTTTGGGTTCGTGGCGTATCGGTCTGCGAAAAATGCTAGCGCAGGAAGCCCGGCGTTAATTAGATTGTGCACCCTTGAAAACCCAATGGACCGAAGTCAAAGTTAGCGGCAGCTCGGAGATTCCGGGGCTGCCGGGCGTGCGCGTGGAAGCGTTGCCGGTTTTCAAAGACCAACGCGGCACGCTGCACGAGTTGTTTCGCGTGGATGAAACCCCGGCGGGATTCAAGCCGCTGATGGCCTGTTCCTCGTGGTCGCACGCGAATGTGGCGCGCGGACCGCATCAGCATGTGGCGCAAGACGATTACTTCACGTTCGCCGGTCCGTCAGACTTTCGCGTTTACCTCTGGGACGATCGTGACGGCGCGGCCAAGGCCGCCCGGGGCTGGGTTATTAACACGGGCGAAAGCGCTCCGGCGCGCATTTACGTGCCGCGCGGGGTCGTGCATGCTTATCACAATGTCGGAAAAACGTCCGGGCTTGTCGTGACGGTGACCAGCCTCCTGTTCAAAGGCGAAGGACGCCGGGATCCGGTGGACGAAATCCGGCACGAACTTGATCCCCATTCACCTTATCGCCTGCCCGAAAAATGATTCAAGAACGAAGCCACTGCCGCACTTGCGGTTCGAAAAATCTCACGCTGATCCTGGACCTCGGCAAGACGGCTCTCGCCAACGATTTTCTCACGCCTGAGGAAGTGGCGGGCTATAAAATATCGCTGCCGCTGCGGCTGGTACTGTGCCGGGATTGCTCGCTGGTGCAATTGGCGGACACCGTCGATCCCAAGGTTCTCTATTCGCGTTACGCGTATATCACGAGCACGTCGAAGACGATGGATCAGCATCTCTCGGAGCAATCCGCGCATCTGCTGGCAACGGGAAATCATGGCCCGGGCGCGAAAATTCTGGAAATCGCCAGCAACACCGGCGTTTTCCTGAAGAAATTCCAGGAACGCGGCTGCGACGTGCTGGGCGTGGAGCCTGCCACGAACATCGCGGAGGTGGCCGTCAAAACTGGAATTCCCACCCGCAATGAATTTTTCAACGCCGCGAACGCCCGCAAACTAAGGACAGATTGGGGTGCGGCGGATTTGATTTTAGGCCGCCACGTCTTTGCGCACATTGACGATCTGAAGGATTTGCTCGCGGGGTTGGAGGCGATTTCACACCCGAAAACATTGATCGCTTTTGAGGTGCCCTATCTCGTGGACTTTTTCGAGCATACGGAATACGACACCATTTATCACGAACATCTGTCTTACGTATCGGTCCGCGCTGTCGAGGAGCTGGTGAAAGACTCGCCGTTTGCGTTGTCGCGCGTGGACCATTATCCAATTCACGGCGGGTCGATTCTGTTTCACCTGCAGCACCGGGCCTCAGGATTGAAACCGCACGCGAGCGTGGCAGCCGCGCTGGAAAAGGAAGCGCGGCTGGCGCTGATCGACCCGGCGGCGTGGCGGCCGTTTGCGGAACGCGTGGCGCGCATTCGCAGCGAGTTGCCGGCGTTGATCCGCAAATTAAAATCCGAAGGCAAACGGATCATTGGCTATGGCGCGTCTGCCAAAGGCAACACGCTGCTCAACACCTGTGGCTTGACCGCGCGCGAACTGGATTACATCATCGATAACACTCCGTTTAAACAGAACAAGATCGCCCCCGGCTCGGGCATACCGGTGCGCCCGCCGGAGTCGTTGCTGGCGGACCAGCCGGATTACGCGCTGTTATTGGCGTGGAACTTCGCCAAGGAAATTGTCGGACGCGAAACGGAATACCAACGGCGCGGCGGGAGATTCATCGTTCCGATTCCGGAGCCGAAAATCGTCCCTTTTCCCGCGTGAGGCTGGTCGCCCCTGACAATTGCAAATGAATTCCTCCGACGCGACATTGCCAGTCCCGGTCGTAAGTGTGGTAGTGGTGAATTACAATTGCAAAAGGTGGCTCGACCGTTTTTTCCCCTCGATCCAGGCGCAGACGATTTTCAACCGTATTGAAGTCATTCTCGTCGATAATACCTCGACCGATGGTTCGGACGTGATTTGCCGGGAGAAGATGGCGGGCTGGGCGAATGGCGTCTTTCTGGCCACGGGTGGTAATTATGGCTACGGCGGTGGATGCAATCGCGGCGCGGCGATTGCGCGCGGAAAGTACCTGTTCTTCCTAAACCCGGATGTGTGGCTTGAGCCGGATTGCCTGGAGCAATTGGTGAAGCACGCGGAAACGACCGGCGCCGGCATCGCCTCGCCGCGCGTGCTGGATTACGACAGTGATAATCTTCAAGGACAGGGCGCTCCAGGTTTTGATATCTTCGGCTGCATGACTCGAACGCCCGAGGGCGAAACGCTGGTGGAACCTTTTTCCGTGGCCGCTTTTTATTTTATCACCCGGGAACTGCTTCTCAAAGCCGGTGGATTCGACGAGGAGTTTTTTCTCTACAACGAGGAAATGGATCTCTCCTGGCGGGTGTGGCTGGCGGGCGCGACCATAAACCAGGTGACTTCCGCTAAAATCCACCATCAAGGCGCTTCCTCCGGCGATCGGAATCTTGAAAACCGCACGAACGAATCCAAGCGATTTTATGCGAATCGCAACCAACTGCTGACGCTTCTGAAAAATGCGCAGGGTCCGTTGCTGGTGCTGGTGTTCAACCAGATCGCGCTGATTGCGGTGGAAGCAACCGTGGGCGCGATATTGGCGCGCCGATTCTCTTTTGTGCGCTGGGCGCTATTAAAGCCGGTGGCGGATTGTTGGCGGCTGCGGGGGCATGTCGTCGCGGAACGACGCCGGATTCGGAGCTTTCGCTGCCGGGGCGATGTTTGGATCATCCGCCGTTTTTTCGTCTTCCAGTTTGGGCGCTGGTTGGATGTGAAAAGACTATTTCAAGCGGGAGTTAAGATTGATAAAGCCCGCTAACGGCCGGTCCGCTTGCCTCTAAAACTTATTTGTCGACCGGCGTGAAATACCGGCGATTGCTCAAGGATTGCCGGGTGTAGAATTTCGTGGCCGTTCTGAAAGGACTGAGCCAGCGCGCCAACCTCGGAAACGCGGCGCGAAACCAGTGGGTTTTCTCCTTTCCTTTTCCCGCCTGCCACATATCGGCATAGATGGCCTGTTGCGGCCATTTCTGAAAAAGGGGTTTCACTTCCACTCGCCTTGCTTGGACCAGCGCCATGATCGGGGTGAAAGTAATCAACTCGACGCGTTCTCGAATCACATCGGAATTGGAAACCTGGTACCAGCGACCATACGGACCTGTCCGGTGAAGCACCAGGCGTTCCACCTCAAAGCCATTTTCCGGGCTCAATGCCCCGTAAAAAAGTTCCGGGCTGAATTGGTAGAACCCGTGACCGGAAGTGTTGTTGACCGGCGTATGAATGAACAGCCGTCCGTCTTTTTTCAACATTTCCATCGCGCTGCGCAGCGCCGTGGGAAAGTTAAACACGTGCTCCATCGTCCCGCCGTCGAAAACGACATTGAACTGCTCTTTCCAGGCATCGGGAATCGGTTGATTTAAATCGTGGATATGATTGGCGCCTTCGAATTCCGCGTTGTCCATCGAATCCACCTGCGATGCGCCCAACGCCTGAAAGAAGGGTTCGGCAAAAACACTGGTCTTGATGGCGGCCTCCAAACCAGCCGACGCCAGACCTTGTCGCGCCATGAAATCACAAACGAGGGCGGGCGGCACAAAAAAGTGTTGCCGGCCCAGCATGATGGTGCGGTTGAACTGGACGCCCTGTTTTCGAGCGGCAATCAGAAAACGGACTGAATTTGCGTCTAATCCCATGGAATATTTGTGTTCAAATAGCAGACCGATTGCGCTTCGGCGCGTGCTGCGCTGAATCGTCGCCAGTAACTACCCCCCGGTCAAGATTTGAATCCTTTTGCCGCGCTCACTTTATCCCGCCGGGATCTCCCACGAGGTCTGCCGCCATGTCGGCCAGTTCCACTTGTTTTAACGGCAAATACTTTCCCGTCGCGGTCGCAAAAATCCTTCCGTTGGCATCTTTGAGGTCCGCTTTGGCCTCAAAAATTTTATCGCGACGATTAGTGACCAATTCACCGGTGGCAATCGTTTCTTCGCCCGGGCGAAGCGGGTTCAGAAAACGGAGCGTCAATTCCGCGCAATAGCCGAATCGCTTCGTTTGCGCCAGGCAGGCCCACACCATGATTTCATCGAGCAGTGTGGCGATGATCCCGCCGTGCACGACCTGTTTGAAGCCAATGTGTTCCGGCCGCGCCGTAAAGCGGGTCCGGACGACGTGTCCATCCGTTTCAAAACGCTGATTCAATCCGATGGCATTGGCATCCCCGCAAACAAAGCACGAGTGCGTGTGTGGCAGCTCTTTCATGCCAGCAATAGGCGACCATTATGCGTTGCGGGCAAGTGAAATTTTATCGTCAGCCGGCAAATGCCTTAACCCCCTCTTGCTTCGCCGCTCGCCATCTGTTATCCACGCGCAAATGATTAAACCCGGCCTTGGCGCCGTCTAAAGCTCATGGCAGTTGCAGCTGGGTCCCGGCCGCGCGTCGTTGTCGACGGTAAGTTTTTCCGGCTGGGCGATAAAAAATTTTATGTCAAAGGCATCGCGTACGGGCCGCTTCCGCCCAACGCGCAGGGGCAGCCTTTTGCCTCGCCGGAACAGAGCGCGCTCGACCTGGATCAAATTCGCGACCTCGGCGCCAATGTGATCCGGGTTTATGAAATTCCGCCCCGGTGGTTTCTAGACCTCGCCGAGTATCGTGAGTTGAAGGTGCTGGTGGACATTCCGTGGAATAAGCATCTCAGCTTCGATACCGGCCCGCGCCGCGCCGAAGCGCGCGAAGCGGTTCACCACGCAGTCTCCGCCTGCTCGAGGCATCCGGCGGTGTTCGCCTTCAGCATCGCGAATGAAATTCCACCGGACATCATTCGCTGGACGGGCGCCCGGGCGGCGGCGGATTTCATCGATGAACTGGTTTTCGAAGCCAAGCGCGTGGATCCGGATTGCCTTTGCACCTACAGCAATTATCCCCCGACGGAATTTTTGCATCCCAGCGCGGTGGATTTCATCACGTTCAACGTTTACCTGCACGAGGAAGCCGCTTTTAAAAATTATCTCGCCCGCCTTCAGATGATGGCGGACGCGAAACCGTTGCTGCTCGGGGAATTCGGCATCGATTCACTGCGGGAAGGCGAGGCTCGAAAATGTGAAATCCTGTCGTGGCAGATCGAAAACGCGTTCCGCGCCGGGCTCGCGGGAACCGTCGTTTTTAGCTTCACCGACGAATGGCACCGGGATGGCCGGTTGGTGGAAGGCTGGGAGATGGGGCTTGTTTCAAATGACCGCTGGCCGAAAGATTCTTTTGCCGCCGTCAAAAAGATGTTTCGCGCCGCGCCGTATTTTCCGCTGCCGGCTTATCCGAAGGTTTCGGTCGTAGTCGCGAGTTACAATGGTGCGCGGACGTTGAAGCTGTGCCTGGAATCGTTGCAACGGCTGAATTATCCCAATTACGAAATCATTCTCGTGGATGATGGGTCGGCCGATAACACCCGGAAAAGTGCGGACGAAGCCCGTGGTGTCACCACCTCGTTGCCGGGTGAAGAGCGGCGCGCACGGAGTGACGCGCCCTACCCGCCCTTCACCTATTTGCGGCATGAAAGGAATTTTGGTCTTTCGGTTGCGCGCAATACAGGTATTGCCGCGGCCACGGGCGAAATTGTCGCGTTTACGGATTCGGACTGCCGCGCCGATGAAGACTGGCTTTATTATTTGATTGGCAGTCTAGCCGGCAGCGACTTCGTTGGGGTTGGAGGGCCGAACCTCTTGCCGCCGGAAGATTCGCGGGTGGCGGCTGCAGTGATGGTTTCGCCGGGCGGACCGGCGCATGTGATGTTGACCGACCGTGAAGCGGAACACATTCCGGGCTGCAACATGGCTTTTTACAAGCGCGCGTTGGACGGCATTGGTGGCTTCGATCCCATATTCATGAAGGCGGGAGATGATGTGGATGTTTGCTGGAGGTTGCAGCAGGCGGGGTGCCGGATTGGCTTCAGCCCCTCGGGGTTCGTGTGGCACTACCGCCGTTCGACGGTCGGCGCCTATTTGAGACAACAGGAGGGTTACGGCGAGGCCGAGGCGTTGCTGGTGCGCAAGCATCCGGAAAACTTTAATACCTTTGGCGGCGGCATCTGGCAGGGGCGGATTTACGCGCCGTCAAAATTCAGCGTGGAACTGCGCGCGCCGGTAATTTATCACGGGCTGTTTGGCAGCGCGGGGTTTCAGAAAATTTACACGTCGGCGCCGGCTACGACGCTGATGCTGTGCACAACGCTGGAATATTATTTGTTTGTCGTGATGCCGCTGTGGGTTTTAACGGGAATATTTCAACACCTCTTGCCGCTGGCGCTGGCGACTTTAATGCTCCCAGTGGGCGTGTGCGCCCTGGCCGGAGCGCAGGCGGTCTTGCCGAAGGACAAAATCGAATGGTGGTCGCGTCCGCTGGTGGCGTTGCTGTTTTTGTTGCAGCCAATCGTTCGCGGTTTCGCTCGCTACCAGGGACGGATGGCTCAACATTCGTTGAAGCTGGCGGCGCAGGATTCGCTCGATTCGTTGGCTCTTTTTCACGGTAAAAAATCGCTGGAGGAAGTTCAATATTGGGCTGCACAACGGATGGATCGCATTAGCTATGTGGCCGCCATCCTGCGCGCATTGCAGGAGCGCGGCTGGCCGAACAAATCCGACGTCGGGTGGAGCGAGTATGATGTCGAAATTTCCGGCAGCCGTTGGAGCCGTTTGCTGCTGGTGACCGTCGCCGAAGACCATCCGGACAATCGCCAACTGATCCGGTGCCGTCTGAACGCGGTCTGGTCGTTTCAGGCGAAAGTGGTGTTTTGGGCGCTCCTGGCCATGGAGTTGGTCTTCATTGGAATGGTGGGGTTCCGGAAGATTTGGCCGTGGCCTATCTTGTTAACGTTGCCGGTTTTCTTTTGGTTCGTGGGGCGGGAACGGCGGAAACTGCAGAGCGTCGTGACGGTGTTTCTCGATCAATTGGCGAAGGTGCTGCAACTGGTGAAAATTCATTCGGAACCATAAAGGCAGGGCAATACGCCCACGCCACTATCGGGTTTTGGCGAACATGAAATCCCATAGGGTGTCGGAGCGAAGCATGGCTTTGCCGAGGGGCGTGCGAAGAAGGGGCGAAAACATCAACCACTGCAAGCGATGCGCCCAGGTGAGGCGATCAGCGAATGCGGCGTCGCAGACTCGCGCGACCGTGTCGCGAGTTTCGGTCCAATTTATCTCACCGCGGCTGTATCGGCCCAGCGGTTCAATGGCGATTTCCGCGGATTCAAAGGCCATGGACATGCCATTGCCCGTGACCGGCGGAATCATGGTGACGGCATCACCAATACAACACTCGCTTCGGTCCGCGGCGCGTTGCGGCTTTAATGAAAGGCCGGCGACGGAGCAGAAGGAATGCTCGTCGAAGCGAGCCGACGCCAGGCGTTCATTCAAAGGTGAGCCTGGCTTGCCGCGCAATAATTCAAACCCTGACTCGCGGGTTTGACCGGGCCGCCCGCGAAACAGTCCGCACACGTTCACCTGGCCGCCGTTGATTCGATTGACACCGACGTAATTGTCCGCTGAGACGTGCATTTCCAGGTCGGCGGAGAGGTCCACGTTTGTCGCATGGGCCTTGAGGCCAAACCAGCGCCAGCCGTCTTCGGTTGGTTGCGCGCGACGCCCACTCGCCCGGACGGTGCCTTCGCCAAAATCATTCTCCAGCCGGCGCTCGCCGGCGTGAAGCTCGCCGCCGAGCCGTTGAAATTCATGGGCGAGCGCAGCATCCAGGGAATAGCGCGAAAGGCCGATGGCGGCCGCCGGGAGATTGCGCACGGGTGAATGGTTCGAGCCGGAAAAAAACGCGGCGGTGTGAACGCCGGTGGCCCCGGCGTCTTCCAGCAGTTTGAGCAAGCCAAGGCGCTGTAAAACGGCGACGCCGTTTCCGCTGATGAATTCGCCACACACACGATGGCGGGGATAACCGCCGGCTTCCCAAATCGCGGCGGGAATGCCGTGTTGAAGCAGGCCGATGCCCAGCGTCAAACCCGCGAGGCCGCCACCAACAATTGTGATGTTCGTGGCCATGCGTCAACGTTTTCGATGAGCGACAAAAAGATGGCTGAACAAACTGGCGCGGTGCTCGGTCAATTCCCAGTTTTCGCCCGGCGGCCAAAGCACGGAAAGTTCGCGGCCGGTGAAGCCTGCGCGGACACTGATCGGTGCGTCGTGACGGGCTACTGGACCGCAGCCGATGAGCCCGAGGGATTGCGCGCAAAACAACGGCCAGCCACCGCGCCGCGGCTCGACGGCAATGAAAGCATCAGCCTTTTTCGCGGCTGCCGCGAACAGTGTGGTCAATTGCGCATCGGTGAAATGGTGTAGGAAGAGATTGGCGAGAATGACGTCGGTTTTCTCGGCGGCGGTTTCGTTCAACCATTGGAAAATGTCGGCTTCCACGGAACGGACGCCCCAACTAAGAGCGGCAAAATCGGCCTTGGTCTGATTGCTCAGGAGGTCCTGCAAATCCACGAAGACAACGTTCACATCATGCCATTTCCGGGGCAACCGGCGTGCGACGCGCAGAAGGATTTCACCATCACCCGCGCCGATTTCGGTCATGCGCGACGGAGGTTTTTCAGGGAAAATTCTTTTGAGCGATCGTGTCAGAATCCCCGTGTGGCCCATTAGGGTGTTGATGCGGCGCAAGTCGCGCCGGGTCTCAATGGCGTCCGGGTGGTCCGCGGGCAATTCATCGACCAGTTCGGGATGAAGACTCCGGATCATGTCACCCCACCTCCAGCAAAGCGCCGTGACAACTGAAACCCGCGCCGAATGAACTCATCCACCAGAGGCCGGGCGGCACACTGTCGTTCAAGGCGTGCTGCAAAACAAAATAGACTGATGAACTGCTGACATTGCCGTATTCGCGGAGCACGGCTTCGCTCCAGCGCACGTCGTGGTCCGTCAAACCGAGCGCGTCGCGCAGCGCGACCAGCACGTCGCGTCCGCCGGGGTGGAGAATCCAGCCGGCGACCCTTGAGCGATCCACGCTGGCGCGTATCAGGGTGTCGATGAAAAGTTTACCGGCGTGTTGCGCAGCGAGGGCGGGGACTTGCGGTGCGAGGATATTGCGGAGCATCCCGTTCTTTTGTTCGAATCGCAACAGGTCGCGCTCGCTGGGTTCGAGCATCGATCCGCTGATTTTCCACTCCACGCTGCGGTTTTCGCCAGGTGAATTCGAGAGCACTGCGGCCCCGGCACCGTCGCCAAAAAGACAGGCGCTGATGAGAACCCCGATGTCGTCATCGAGATACATGGCCGCACTGCAAACTTCGACGCAGACGGACAGCACGCGCTCGGCACGGCCCGCAGCGAGCAAAGCATCTGCGACGCGGAGATTGGGCAAAGCCGCGCCGCAGCCCTGGCCGACGAGGTCGAATCCCATGACATCTTTGCGCAACCCGAGCCGCTCACCGAGATAACTCGTGAGACCGGGACAGAGATAACCCGTGCAAGTGCTGGCGACGATGGCGTCGATTTCGGAAGGTCTGATCTTCGCGTCGGCCAGGGCGCGTTCGGCGGCTTGCGTGGCGAGCAGCGGGGCGTGGTATGTGAATCGCGCGTGCAACGCATCCGGAGTCATGTCGAACGCATCGGCGAGGCTGTCGAGCGAGAGATGACGGGTGGCGATGCCGTTGGAGCCGGTGAGGACTTTTTTTAAAATGGCGCGGGAGCGGGGAGTCAGCTCCTGGAATCGCCCGGAATTTTGCAACGCATCCCAACATTGTGCCTGGGTGTAGCGCTGTTGAGGCGCGGCAGTTCCAAGTCCGGTTATAAACATCGGTCAACAGTAGCGCGGGTTTGAGGTTCACGCCACCAGGTATGATGCCTGAGAGAGGCGCGAGCTTCCGGCGGGCGGGGTTTTTGATTGACCCTAGGGATTGTTGGACCCGCGGCGAGGTCTCGGATCGAATTTGTATCCGATGTCCCATTTTACCCGGCATTTGCGGCATTGGTAGTAAACGCGATACTTCGAATCTCGTTGCCAGTCATCGTTCGGCGTGTGGCACTGGGGACAAACGAAGGATTCGAGCATTTTGTCCACGATCAAGGCCCGGGCGATGGCGCAGACTGGCAATCCGACAAAAAAGATGACTGGAAACAGCCATTGGTGTCGGCCTTCGGATTTCTGCATGTCCCAAATGAAGAGCCCGATCATGAGGAGAACGGGAGTGGGGAAAAGCGCGACTCCTACCCACCGCACTTTCCGGCCAAAGGAATGGAATTCTCTGGTTTCGGTCGGCTCGCGGGGAGAACGCGGAATGGAAAAGGGAATCTGCTCGTCGGACGATATCAAAACGTACGTGCCCGGATACATTTCGTGCTCTTCTTTGATCGCTGCGATAGCCATTTGTGCGGACTCGGCCTCCACGGTTCCTTCCAAGCCATCAGAGCCGGAGTCTGTGGATTTGAATTCGAACGTTTTCATGGCGCAATCGCGGGACCTGTGAAGTTTAGGAGCATCTCATAAATAGGCAAGCGACGTGCGCGGTGGGTAGTGTCCTCGTTTGGTGGGGACATCGCGCTTGCGAGGTCCGGGCACCGCGTTTGGCGGCGCAACGACGAGAGCTGTTTCGGGCCATGGGCATCAGGGGTTTTCCGCCCGCTCAACGCGGGCGGTGACGCCGCAAGCGCGGCGTCCCTACCAAGGCAAATCAGGACACTGCCGCGCGGTGCCGGGGCTTCAGTGCTCGCTTAAAATAGAGGCCGGCCGGATACCGGTCCTACGAGGATAACGGATAGGCGCCGTTGCCGGCGCCGAGGCGGGTGGCGCCGACCGCGAGCAAGGCCAGGGCCGTGGGGGTGTCTAAAACTTCTTCGCCTGCCTTAACGCCAAACTTCGGGCCGACCGCTTCGCGACACAGCTTAATGTCTTCAAGATTCGGCGCGCTGATATATCTGGCGCAGACAAAATGAGCCCCGGAATCCAAAATCAATTCGCAGGCGAGCTGGATCTCTTCGCGCGTGAGCAGGCGGGGCCGGATTTCGACTTTGACGATGCGTTCATCCGCCGCTTCGGCCACGTCCCGCAATTCGCGGAGGACGTATTTGCGATCACCATCCTTCAGGCGGCCGACATTGAGGCAAACCTCGATTTCCTGCGCGCCGTAATCAATGGCGATCTCGGTCTCGTAGCGTTTGACATCGAGGTCTTCCGAGCCGAGCAAGCCCACGAGGGCGGTGATTTTGATTTCCGAATCCTCGAGCAGCGAAGCAGCCAACTCGATCCGGGAGCTGGTGACGCAAACCCCGTAGAGTTTCTGTTCGCGCGCTTTTCGACAGATGTCTTCAACGTCCCGGGCGGTGGCATCGGCCCGCGTCAGCGGGAGCTCGATGAGGCGCGGCAGTTCGGATGGCGAAATTTCGGTCACCTCGGCAAAAGTTCGCTCACGAGGCCTTTTTCTTCCTTCAATTCGGCTTCGGTCGCGGCGATTTTCGATTTGCTGAAGTCATTGAGGGGTACGCCCTGGACGATTTCCCATTTCTTGCCGTCGGTGCGAATCGGGTAGCTGAACAAAAGACCCTTTTCGATACCGTAATCACCGGGGGTGCAAACGGCGACGCTGAACCATTCGCCGGGCTTCGTGGGCGTGGTGAGATTGCGAACAGTGTCCACCACGGCATTGGCCGCGCTCGCCGCGCTGCTGAGGCCGCGGGCCTTGATGACGGCCGCGCCGCGTTGTTGGACGGTGGCGATGAAATCTTTCTCCAGCCATTCGCGATGGCCGATGACTTCGGGCACGGGGCGGCCGTTGATTTTCGCATTGAAATAATCGGGATACATGGTCGAGCTATGATTGCCCCAAATGGCGAGATTGGTGACGGCGGTTACGTCCACGCTGGCCTTTTTCGCCAGCTGTGTCTTCGCGCGATTTTCGTCGAGCATGGTCATGGCGAAGAAGCGGTCGTGCGGCACGCCTTCCGCATTGTTCATGGCGATGAGCGAATTAGTGTTGCAGGGATTGCCGACGACCAGGACGCGGACATCGCTGGCGGCGCTGCGGGCGATGGCCTGGCCCTGGCCGGTGAAAATTTTTCCGTTGATGCCGAGCAGATCTTTGCGCTCCATGCCCGCTTTGCGCGGCACGGCGCCGACCAACAGCGACCAATTCACGCCCTTGAAGCCTTCGTCGAGATTCGAGGTGGGCACGATGCCTTTGAGCAATGGGAATGCGCAGTCGTCCAGTTCCATGCAGACGCCCTGCAACGCGGCCATGGCTTTCTCGTCGGGGATCTCGATGAGATGAAGAATGACGGGTTGATTGGGGCCGAACATCGCGCCGGAGGCGATGCGGAACAGGAGGGAATAACCAATTTGCCCGGCGGCGCCGGTAATCGCAACTCGGATGGGTGCTGTGTTCATAGGTAAATTGCTCGCGAAGTATGCGTTGGCCTCGCGGAGCGCGCAAGTGTGGTTTAAGGCGGTTAATAGTCAGATAAGTGGAAAGGATGCGGAACAATTCCGCCGAGCCGCGGTTCAAAGGGGAACTGACGGCGTGAGTTGGTGCGCGAGGAGAGGGTCGAACTCTCAACCTTCGGCTTCGGAGAAATCGACGGTTAAATCCAATCCCACTACGTTAGCGCAAGGCCAGAAATAGCATACCCGGTTTATCAGGACAAGGATTCGCCAAATGTTCTGGAGTTTGTTCTGGTTCAAGGGTGAGTTCATTCCATCAAGTATTCGACCGTTCAAGCCGGAGGATTCGCGGTTTATGGGAACGGAATGGCTCATTTTACGTTCAAACAATGACGGTTGACACTGAAACCGGTCTGAAGAAATTGAGTAAAATCAGGTTGGAAGGTGTGACCGACGTAACCGGCGCGATTACGGGCATGTATCACCTCTTGAAAAGAATCAAGGATGGCGAGGTCACAACCAAGAAATCCGGGCCGGATTTCAAGACGTTCCGGCAGCATTACAAAAAAGTCTGTGGCAAAACTCCGGTGTCAGCTTGTCGTGAGGACAACTGCTTGAAGCATTGGGAAAAGTTCTTTGGCTCTGACCTCAAAATCGGACAAATCACGCCACGACAAATTCTCGCGTATCGCGGGAAATTGCTTCAGCGCGGACTCTCTCCAAGCACTGCGAATCATCACGTCAAAGCACTTCGGGCGATACTGAGGTTGGCGAAAACGGAACGTTACATTTCCAAGTTGCCGTTTGATGGCATCACGCCTTTGAAGGTCAGACAGATTGAACGGAAGCTGTTTTCCACGGATGACATTCTGAAAATTGGAACGGAGGCACTACGCAGCCGCCCCATTACCGGCGTTCAGTTCGCAGATTTCCTTTTGCTCTGCATGTATTCCGGTGGACGCAAATCGGAAGTGGCGAATCTAAAATGGGAGAATGTGGACTGGGACAACAAACAGCTAGTTTTTCAGGGTGACACCACCAAGAATTTTGAGAGCCGTCGCTTGGATTTCAGTCGCAATCTGGAAAATCACCTGCGGTGCATGAAGGCGAAGGCGTATGACGGTGTGAAGCTTTTGTTCCCGTCATACAGATGGGGAAAACCTCATCGCACCAAGAGTGCCGTTCAGTCATTTCAAAAAATGGTTGAGGCGGTTCGCAAAGAGGTTGGATTGCCTGACTTCACATTGCATCTGTGCAGACACTTTTTCATTTCAACGTGTGTGATGGCCGGTATCGATTACATGACAATCGCAAAGTGGGTTGGGCACAAAGATGGCGGTGTGCTGATTGGAAAAACCTACGGACACTTGAACCGCGAACACATGCAGAAAATGGCAAGCAAACTTACTTTCTGACCGTGCAAAATTATTTTCTGGAGGGCTCGCCGGGAGTGCAACCCCGTGTTCCAGTGGCGTCATGCCGAACGAATCGGCTCAAACAAAATAACAAACAAACACGAATATGAAAAACGACAAACCGACTGGAACCAAAAACGCCACCGCCCAACTGGCTGACCCGACAGGAATGGGTGAAATCCCGATAGATGAGTCGCAAATAACGCATTTAACGGGGAACCTATGGGTATACGCTGGGGCACTGTATTTGACGCCATAATACTTCCCAAATATTTGGCCGTGTGCTATATCGGCACACATGGATTCAATCAGAAGAGCATTGGCGGACCCGGCATGGTGGCTCAGCGTTGTAGTCGTTGCCATTCTCATTGCGCCAATTCAAAAATGGGTGACGGATTTGTTCTATTCGATTGCGGCAAAATCCTCCACCAAATGGGCAGAACGGAAGAGTAGGAAAGCCGCCGAAGAGCATAACTTCACCCTTCTTTTGGCCTGTGACCAGACCATGCTCATTATGGAGGCGATATTGACGTTCGCCATGGTTTCAATCGCCTTTTACCTTGATATTTACGCTTTTGTCTCACAAGGGGAAACGCATTCCCAGAACATCCCGAAATTCCTCGTTATTTTCAACGCCGTGGCGAAAGGGCTGACGCAGGTGTGTTCGTTTATATTATTCTTTTTCGCTTCGAGACGATTCATGCGCCTCTTTAATGCATATCTGGCTTATCGGAAATTGAAGGAAAACAATCTCTCGGAAATTAGGGCGGCCATGGCGAAAAAGGCAAAGGAAGACGCCTCCGCTGCTTCAGGTCCGACCGAATAAGGCAGTCAGTTTGAACAAAGATTGAAAATAGCACTGCTCATCAAATTATTTTTATCTTTTCGACTTTTCCCAAACTAATTAAGTGGAGTGAGAACGGTGCGATGAATCA
>Ga0265338_10002700_pt1 | contig 26074 bp, 10 predicted proteins | sample 42126metaG_FD_193579 | JGI IMG/M metagenome (GOLD analysis project Ga0265338, IMG submission 193579) | Rhizosphere microbial communities from Carex aquatilis grown in University of Washington, Seatle, WA, United States - 4-21-26 metaG | ecosystem: Host-associated > Plants > Roots > Rhizosphere...
GCATCAACACGTTGCTGGTGGAAAAAATCAGTCAGGCCAGCGCCGAGCAACGGGCCGGCCGCGCCGGCCGGACGGCGCCGGGCCGATGCGTCCGGCTTTGGTCGCGGCCGGAGCACGACGAACGCGCGCCCCAGGAGCTCCCCGAAATCAAACGCCTTGATCTCGCCGAGGTGGTGTTGACGCTCAAGGCCGCCGGGGTGGAGGATTTGCGGAAATTCCGCTGGCTGGAGAAGCCGGATGAAATTTCGCTCACGCACGCGGAGGAATTGTTGACCGATCTCGGCGCGATTGGTCCGGCCGGGCAAATCACCCCGATTGGCCGCAAGATGCTCGCCTTTCCGTTGCATCCGCGTTATTCGCGCATGTTGCTCGCGGCGCAGGATTACGGCTGCGTCCACCAGGCCTGCCTCGTCGCCGCGCTCACCCAGGGGCGCGATTTGCTGCTGCGCAATGTGGACCGCAACACGAGTTCGCTCCGCGAGGATCTGCTGGGCGAGAAGGCGTCGTCGGATTTCTGGATCCTCATGCGGGCCTGGAGCTACGCGGCGAAGAACCAGTTCCGGCTCGATGCCTGCCGCAAACTCGGCATCCATGCCGTCACTGCCCGGCAGGTCGGGCCGTTGCTCGAACAATTCCTCCGCATCGCCCGGGATGAGGGCCTCGATGTAAATCCGCGCGAGGTGAAGGACGAAGCCCTGCAGAAATGCATCCTCATCGGGTTCTCCGACCGGGTGGCGCACCGGCTCGACCAGGGTACGTTGCGCTGCGAGCTCGTCCATAATCGGCGCGGCGTCCTGGCGCGGGAAAGTGTGGTGCAGCACAGTCTGCTTTTCGTCGCCGCCGAGGTCCGCGAAATCGAGGGTCGGGAGATCAACACCATTTTTTCCCTGGCGACGGCCATTGAAGCCGACTGGTTGCGCGAATTATTCCCGGAAGACTTGAAATCCGATTTGCATGTCCAATTCGATGCGCAAAGCCGGCGCGTCCAGGCCGCCGAACTGGTGCGCTTTCGCGGGCTGGCGTTGTCGGCCCGGCGCGTTGACCCGCCGCCCGCCGACGCGGCCGCGCGGCTGCTGGCCGATGAAATTCTTGCCGAACGACTGCCATTGCCGAACTGGGACCACGGCGTCGAGCAATGGTTGTTGCGGCTGCGCCTGCTTTGCCGGCATTGCCCGGAACTGCAGTTGCCGGATATCACCGAGGACGACCGCAAACACCTCATCGAGCAACTTTGTCACGGGGCGGTGAGCTACAAGGACATCAAGGAACGCGAGGTCAAGCCGCTGGTGATGTCCTGGTTGTCCGGGGCGCAGCAACAGCTGCTGGACAAACACGCGCCGGAACGGCTGACCTTGCCGAACGGACGCACGCCCAAGGTCGCCTACGAAGCGGCCGGTTCGCCGTACATTTCATTGCGCATCCAGGAACTCTATGACGTGAACCAGATGCCGAAAATAGCGATGGGCCGGGTGCCGGTGGTCGTTCATATCCTGACGCCGGGCATGAAGCCGATCCAAATCACCCAGGACCTCGCCGGTTTCTGGCGCGAACACTATCCGAAAATCAAATCCGAGCTGCAGCGGAAATACCCGAAGCACCTGTGGCGGTAAACCTGACCCACTACCCGCTTCAGGGTAGTGTCTTGATTTCAAATATCCAAGTAGGGCGGGCCGGTCCTCTGCCCGCCGCAGACCTGGTGAACGGCGCGCACGGAGTGACGCGCCCTACCGGAAATCAGGACAGTACCCGCTTCAGCGTCGGCTTGATTGAAGCCGCTTTCTGAACCACAGTGTCGCCATGGGTTCGGAAACATTTAAGGCCAGCCGGTGGACGCGCGGGAATTTTCTCTTTCCCACCGTCATCGAGGTCACGGACCTGGCGGTGGTTCGTCGCAAACGTTCATGGTTCAGCAAGGACGAAATCAGTATCAGCATCACCAAAGTGGCGTCTGTCCACATCAAAACCGGGATGATTTGGGCGGACATTTTGATTGAATCGTCCGGCGGCAGCGATCCGCTGGCGAGCCACGGCCATGCCAAACGCGATGCCCGTCGCATCCGTGAGTTGATCGAAACGGCGCAAGGCACTTTGACCAGCGAACCCGTGCCGGGATGAAAATCATGAAAAGGTATGGGATACTCGCGTTGCTGCTGGCGGGTCCGCTGGCGGTGCGGGCGCAGGACGACGCGGTCGCGCTGCCGGACTTCATCGAGGGTGCGCAACAGTGGGCGCAGGAAAATCTCGATACGAATGTGCTTGCCGCACTGCCGGACGTGGACCAGCGGAAGGTGCAGCAGTTCTTCAACGATCTGCAGCGGCAGTATCAGGGTGAATATGTGGTGAACCTGGCGGCGTTCAAGGATTTCGCCGAAACCATCGCGCCGTTGCTGGAGAGCCACCCGGAAACCCAACCTTACGGCGCGTGGCTGAAGGCCCAACTGGATTATCTCCAGGTCGCCGACGAAATCCGGCTCACGATCCCGCCGCCCGAAGCTGAAACCAACCAGCCGCCCCGGCCGGCGCCCAATCCCGGTCCGGTAACGGAACGGGAGATTTGGATTAAAAAAGTTGCCGGCCGACCGCTGCCACCGCGGGCGACGAATTACCTGGCCCGCCTCAAGCCGGTTTTTATCGCGCAAAAAGTTCCGCCGGAACTGTTCTGGGTCGCCGAGGTGGAATCTTCGTTTGATGCCGGCGCCCGGAGCCCCGCGGGAGCGGCGGGGCTATACCAACTGATGCCGGACACGGCCAAACGATTCGGGCTTTCCTTGTGGCCGCGCGACCAGCGCCTGCAACCCGAGGACAGCGCGCGGGCCTCCGCCCAATATCTGAAATATCTCCACGACCGTTTCCAGGACTGGCGGCTGGCGCTGGCGGGCTACAATGCCGGTGAAGGCAAAGTGCAAAAAATGTTGGACCGCTATAAAACCAGGAACTATGACGACATCGCCCGGCATCTGCCCGCCGAGACGCAAATGTATGTGCCCCGGGTCGAGGCGACCTTGCTGCGCCGCGAAGGCGTCAAGCTGGCGGAATTGACGCCGCCACCGGTTTGAAAACCTGAACCGCCGGGACAATGAACAAAAATTCTTCGGCCGATTTTGTGGCGCAGCTTTGCCCGAACTGCGGCCTGTGCTGCAATGGGGTTTTGTTTGCCGACGTCAAACTGCGGAAAGAAGATGATCTCCGGCAGTTGGCCCGACTAGGGTTGCCGTTGGAAAAGAAGGCCGGTCGAACGGCCTTCCCGCAACCGTGCGCCGGTTTTGACGGCCGGCTTTGCCGGATATATGCGGACCGTCCCGCCTATTGCCGGGCTTTCGAGTGCGGTTTGTTGCAACGGGTCCAGGCCGGTGAGCTGAAAGCGAAAGCGGCGCTAAAGACCATTGCCCAGGCCCGGCGCCGGGTGGAAACGGTGCGCCGGATTCTTCGTCAATCGGGTCAAAATGATGAACAACTCGCGTTGACCCAATGTTATGCCCGGGCCATGCGCGCGCCGATTGAATTGTCCAGCGGAGAGGGTGGGGCGGGGCTGCGCGGCAAATTGATGCTGGCCGTCGCTGACTTGATGCAGATTCTCCAGAGGGATTTCCTGAAATAAGACTGTAATGTGCGCGGTCCGAGCCCTACGCCACGATCTTGCGGGTCATCGTTTTTATGAGGGTCACCCGCCAGGGATCTTCATCGCCGCTGTTCATTTTGGCGAACCAGAGATAGTAAAACAGGCCCTTGTCCTGATACATCCACTGTTTCACCGGTTCTCCGGCTTTGATGCGGAATGTCAGCCCGGGCTGGTTGCCCCAATCCGAACCCAAAGGCAGGATGGAATCTTCCACCTCGATGGGTTGACCGAGCTGTTGCTGCACCTGGGTACTTAGCCAGCCGCCTTTGATCTGGCTGAACTTTTTTTTGAATGAAGGTTTAAACCACAACATATGTTTATGTTGAAATATTGGAATGTCTGACTGGCTCAAGTTGAACTCCGCTTGACCGGCGATGCAAGCAGAAAACGGCCGGGGCCGGATCTGCCTGATTTTTAACGAGTTGGGCGGGTTTGAGCCGGATCTGGCGATTTATTGCGTATCGCCTGACTCACGAATTGACCGCGCGCAGCGGGAGCCGGTCCTGGAAATAATGCACGGCGGCGGCGGGAGTGTCGAAGCCATGACGCGCCGGGCGGGGGGCAACGCCGGCAAAATCACGGTAGAGCGTGATGGCGACGTGTTCGTTGCGGCGGATGCAATCCTTGATGGCTTCGGGATCCTTCTCTGCGAAGATGAGCGTTTTCCACGAGTAAATGTGCCTGGGTTTGTGAAAATCGCTGTTGGCGATGAACGGCAGCCGCTTGAGGCCGACGTCGTTGAAGATGTTGTTGCGGTTCGCAATTTCCCACGCGTCCAGCAGGGGCGCGAATTTGTCCTGGTTTTCCCAGAGATAAAGCGTGTTCTTGCCCCACTCGCTTTTCATGATGTGCGGGTGCGACGCGACGGCCAGCCCTTCCTGCGAATGGATCCGGGCGATGATTTCCGGGATCTCGAGCGAGGCATCGATCGGCGCTTTCAAATCAATGCCCAGCAGGTGGGCGGAGGTCTTGCGGGTGTAACCGTCCTTGTTGAATTCGATGCCGGTCATCACCAGCATTTTGTAACGCCGCCAGGCGCGCTGCCGCTCGCGCGCGATCACGGCAAAATATTCCTCCACCTGTTCCTGGCCGAGGGTGCAGTTGGCCAGCTCGGATAATTTGCCCAGCAACCGTTTCGGGTCGGCGAGATGGTCGGTGAGGCAGATGCAATCGAACCCGTGCTCGCCGTAAAAATCGATGATCTCCGGCACGCTGAGCTTGCCGTCGGAGTAATTGGAGTGGATGTGAAAGTCGCACAGCAACATTTGCGGATGAGCGCCGTTGCCATTGGCCGGCGGGGCCGGGCGCATGACGCGTTCCGGCTTGGTTTCAAAAAGTTTGATGGACTTGCGTCCGGCCTGGTCGTGCCCGGATTCAGTGAGCACCAGTCCGGCAATGCGCAACGCGGCGTCCGGCCGGCTCATTTTCCGGAGGTTCGCGCGCCATTCGGACCATTGCGTGGCGTGTTTGGCAAAGGCGTTCTGCACCACTTCGGCGACCTCGCGGTTCTTTTCCGCAATGGCGCCCAGGCCGAAACGCCAGATGAGTTCGGCGTTGCCCTCCTCCTGGCCGGGGAGGGTCTGGTTCACAATCATCGGGCAGCGCGCGGCAATGGCCTCCTGCACGGTGGCGTCGCCGGCTCTGCCGATAACGAGGTGATGCGACATCATCAGCTCGGGCATCTGGTTCGTCCAGCCGAGGATGCGGACGCGGTCGGCGTGCTCGCGGGTGCGTTCCATCAGTTTGGCGCGCAAATCCGGGTCGCGCCCGACGGTGATGGTGAGCTGCACGTTGTCGAGTTCGAGCAACCGGTCGATGGCCTTACCGGCCTTTTTCTTGCCGGTATTGATGAGGTAAAGCACGCGGCGCGGTTCGTGGCCGACGGGCAACATCAGTTCGGCCGGCGGATGGGCAAAAACCGGGTTGACCGGAAAACCGAGGGTCTTGATTTGTTTGTCCGGCACACCGCCCTTCCGCAACCCTTCCGCCGTGACTTCGTTGGCCACGCAGAAATAATCGCTGGGCGCGCGGTACCACGCGGGATTGACGGTGATGGAATCAGTGACAACGGTGATGAAGCGGAACGGACGTTCGTGGTGGTTCTGGTAGATTTTTTTGATCACGTGCGCATAAACCGGGTAGGTGGACACGACGCAATCGGGTTGGGTTTCAGCCATGACCTTTTCGAGGGTGTTTTGCAGGCGCGTGAAGCCGCCGAGCTGTTTCTCAACGAACGGGTTTTCCAGCAGCGAATTAATGCCGCTCCAAAGTCTTGGCGCATGTTGCGCAACGCCCAGATAGGCCTTCCGGGCAAACGTGTTGAACGCCCCGTAGCTGTCGGCGAACAGGTCGAGGACCTCCGCCCGCGCGTCCTCATCGAGCAATTCAATCGCGTCGCGCACACTGCGTGCGGCAGCGTTATGCCCGTCACCGAACCCGGCCGTCAAAATCAGGATCTTTTTCATGCCCAAACTTTCTGACGCCTTAACCCTATTTTAACAGTGTTACGGTCCGGTGACGGCCGGGTGAACTTCTATTCACATTTTATTCACTCTAAATCCAATACCAGCCGGCCAGACCGGGTGGTTTGCCGGCCAGTACAGATTTATGCAGTTTTAGTGAATTTTCATTCAAGTTCGCCACCGGGATGCCGATTAGCAATTAGAAGTTGTCTTAAGACAACCGAGCGAGCTGATCTTTGGTCACCGGAAGGTGGCCAGGGGTTGGCATGTTCTTGTGATTCATGAGAATTTGGCCAGCGGTGGAATTCAGCCCATGCCGGGTTTGTGGCAGGGGACTTTCGCCGCGAAAGAAATTTGATGGAAATCGGTGCTACCAACAATGTCCGGGCTCAACAGTGGCCGTTTGTACCAAAAAGGCAACCGGGCGGGCCGGTGATCAACGACCAGACCGAGTCGGCACAAGAACCCATCGCTCTATCCGGGTCGGGAGCCGCACCCGACCGTGCCACGGAGGCACAGTCCACCGACAAGAGCGGCCCGGCAGGATCCCGGGAATTAACGCCGGCAGAGAAGGAACAAGTTGTAAAATTGGAAGCGCGCGACCGGGAAGTGCGGTCCCACGAAGCGGCGCATCTGGCGGCCGCGGGCGGTGCTGCAACCGGCGGAGCCACCTACACCTATCAACAGGGACCGGATGGAAAGCTTTACGCCATCGGAGGCGAGGTCCCCATCCAACTGTCGCCGGGACGGACGCCCGAAGAAACCCTTGCCAATGCCGCACAAATCCGGGCCGCAGCCATGGCACCGGCCGACCCATCCGGGCAGGACATGGCCGTGGCGGCCGAAGCCAGCGAGATGGAAGACCAGGCCAGGCAACAGATCGCGGCAGAATCCAGATCGTCCGGGCTGGCCCATCAGGTTTCAGCCGCCTACGGGCACGGCAATTCTTCATCGCAACCGCAACTGATCAGTGCGACGGCTTGAGCCGCTTGTGCATCAACGGCCTTCCAGCAGTTCGGCGTTGGTTTTGGTCTGCAGGTCAATATCTGACTGCTAACCCGGCAAAAATCCGACAAAATTAACAGAGAAGAAGGCCGGCGATATGCCGGCCTTTTGACTGGGACAGGATTGAAATTCAATTCATTTCACCAGCGTCCGGCAGAACTTGTCGATGCGTTCCAAACCCTTCTCGATGTTCGCCATGCCGGTCGCGTAGCTGAGCCGGATGTACTCGTCCGCGCCGAACGCGATGCCGGGCACGGCGGCAACCTTCTCCGCTTCGAGCAGCTTGGCGCAGAAATCAGCGGACTTGAGCCCGGTCTTCGAGATGTTCGGGAACAGATAGAACGCGCCCCGGGCATTGACGCAGGAAATGCCCGGAATGCTGTTCAATTTCTGATGGGCAAATTTGCGGCGTTTGTCGAATTCCGCCAGCCACTTGGGCAGATGGTCCTGCGGACCGGTGAGCGCGGCCACGCCGCCTTTCTGGGCGAACGAGGTCGGGTTGCTCGTGCTGTGGCTTTGCACGGCGTCAATTGCCTTGGCAATCGGCTCCGGCGCGGCCAGAAAACCGAGCCGCCAGCCGGTCATGCTCCAGGCCTTGGCCAGGCCGTGAACGATGATGGTATGCTCCTGATGCGCCGGCGAAAAACTGGCGACGCTTTTGACCTTCGCGCCATCGTAAAGCAGGTGCTCGTAGATTTCGTCGCTCATGATGAGGACGCCTTTCTCGACGCAGATGTCGCCGATGGCCTTGGTTTCCTCCGGGGTATAGACGCTGCCGGTCGGGTTGCTCGGCGAATTCAGGATGAGCAGCCGGGTGTTCGGCGTGATGGCGGCGCGCAGCTGCTGCGGCGTGATCTTGAATTCGGTCTTGTCGGTGGTCGGCAGGATCACCGGCTTGGCACTCGCGAGTTTCACCATTTCCGGGTAGCTCAACCAATACGGCGCGGGGATGAGCACCTCGTCGCCTTCCTGGCAGGTGGCGATGATGACGTTGTAACAGGAGTGTTTGCCGCCGCACGAGACGATGACCTGCGACGGTTTGTAAGTGAGGCCGTTCTCGGTCTTGAATTTGTTGGCGATGGCCTCGCGCAATTCGGGGATGCCGCTGGACGGGGTATATTTGGTGAACCCGGCGGCGAGCGCCTTGGCGCAGGCGTCCTTGATGTGCTGCGGCGTGTCAAAGTCCGGCTCGCCGGCGCCGAACCCGACCACGTCCTCGCCCGCAGCCTTCATGGCCTTGGCTTTGGCATCAATGGCGAGGGTGAGCGAGGGTGAGAGCGAAGCGGCGCGTTGGGATATTTTGTAGTTCATAGTCAGTGAGAAACAGATTAGGAGCAGTCCGTTGAAATTCAAGAAGGGAATTCCCCGGCCAATTCTCAGGGGGTAGGGCAGGGGCGTTTGAATCATTGACAAAACTGATAAACGATTGAAAATATGGAAGCATCTCATTATGAATGGTTTTTTCCCAAGGGACTTTTTCCATCGGGTGGTGTTGGCCATCACGCTCTTTCCCGGCTTGGCGGTGCACGGACGCATTTACACCATCACCGACACCAACGACACGACCGGGGTTACCAGCCTGCGCGGAGCCATCATGGATGCCAATCGCCGGGGCGGAAACAATCTCATTTATCTTGGCCGCGAGATGCGAAATGGTCCGGGCGATCAGCCGCAATTCCAGGGAATTTATCCACTGACCATAGCGGGTGCGGATGAGGATGCGGCGCAGACCGGTGATCTGGACATTACGAATGGGAACCTGACCATCATTGGCGCCGGTTCAAATGTTACTATTGATGCGACCAGCCTCGGCGACCGGGTGTTTGAAATTTTGCCGCAGGCCCGGTTGTCGTTGAAGAGCATTACCATCATTGGCGGCAATGCTCCCGCGGGAACGAACAGCCAGGTGGTGTTTGGTGCGGGCGGTAGTGGAGAAGGAGGTGGTGGAATTTTGAATGCCGGTCACCTGGCCTTGGAACATTGCGCGCTGAGCGGAAACTTTTGCGGCATGGGCGGTGATGGCCTTCTCAACGTCAGCGGCAACGGCGGCAATGGGGGTGGCCTATGCAATCTTGGTGTCGCGATGCTCGATGATTGCCTCATCAGCGAAAACTGCAGCGGTGCCGCGGCAACCGTGTACGGGAACGGCGGGCACGGTGGCGGGATTTACAACGTTGGTGCGATGACATTAAATCATTGTGTGGTGGTCAATAATTCCGCGGGAACAGGCGGGTATTTTGACGGAACCAATGGTCTGGGCGGCAATGGTGGTGGCATCTACAATATTGGCAGGCTAACATTAAATATTTGCACCATCAGTAGCAATGGGTGCGGCGCAGGCGGCATCGGCACCATTGTTAGTCATGGTCTTCCCCTGGATGGCCCTTTGGTCTGCCCGGGTGGCACAGGTGGAATGGGCGGCGGCATTTTCAACGCCAGCAGCCTGTCCCTGGACGACTGCACCATCAACAGCAATTCCGGTGGTGAGGGGGGCGCTGGTTTGGGTGACGGAGGCAATGGCGGCGCGGGGGGCGATGGTGGCGGCATTTACAATACGGGCCAATTGACGCTGCATACGTGTTCCATCAGCGGCAATATCTGTGGCATGGGTGGTATTGCCGGATCCAGCCGTTCGGGTACAGGCGGTCCAGGGGGCAATGGTGGTGGAATTTACAGCATCAACCGACTGATTCTCTTGTCCTGCACGATTGCCAACAATTCCAGTGGCGCCGGCGGTTCCGGCGCCGACAGTCTTGTAGCTGGCCAGGCTGGAGGCGATGGTGGCCCCGGGGGAAATGGCGGAGGTATCTTTGGTGCCTTGATTGGTTTTCACCCGAGGCTGGGCAACAATTTGATCGCAATGAATTTTAGCGGTATTGGTGGCGTTGGCGGTGCTGGCGGTCCCGGCGCCGGTGGTTGCAATCCTCCTGAGCCCGGTTGCCCGCTTCCCATCGATCCGGGACTTCAAGGTTTGTCCGGTGCCGACGGTTCCAGCCCGGATCTGGCCGGTTATTTTATATCATTGGGTTACAACTTGATTGGCGTGTCCGATGGCAGCGCCGGCCTGGTGAACGCTGTCAATGCTGACCTGGTAGGCAATAGCGTGTCACCCATCGACCCGCTCATCGGTCCGTTGCAGATGAATGGTGGTCCGACGCCCACCCATGCCTTGTCGCCCAACAGCCCGGCTTTGGACAAAGGAAACAGCTTTCGCTTGCGCCGAGACCAACGCGGCCATCGTCGACCCCACAATTATCACCCGGGAAATACGACGGGCGACGGCAGCGACATCGGGGCATTTGAACTCGACGCGCCGCTCGCGTTTTTCCCTTCCGATTGACCTACTCACCTGGGGCAATCGGAGCGAGGGTGAATGTCTTGTCGTCCACGTCCACGAACTTGAGTCCGTGCCAGCGGAGCAGGACCGTGAAGGCGCGCAGGGTCTCGTTTTTGGTCAAAGGCGTCTGGTTGTGAAAGGTGATGGTGAAGTTCGTGGGTATGGGTTTGTCTTGAACCCATTTCTGCGCGGTCAAAACCTGGTAAACATCCAAAACCTGCCGCAAATCCACGTTGATGAAATTAATGCTGTCGCTCGGCAGAGTGTTGACGGTATTGGTTGACGCTGGCTGCCGGGCGGCCGGCCGGGCCGGCAACGCACTATGCAAAACCAGGTTGGTGACCCCGGCGGGAACCACCCAGGTAAATTTGTCCCCGTCCGCGATGATCCGGACTCCCCGGTCTTCCAGGGCTTTTTTCAAGGGGGCGATGGCTTCCGCCTTGTCCTGCGCCGCCAGCGAAAAGTTGAACAATAGCTCTTTCACGTCCGGATGAATCAGCAACGTCCGCTCGCTGAGGTCGGCGTATAAATCGAGCGCGTCATCAAAATCCGTCTGGGCCAGGTGCAGGCCGGTCCCCACGTTGGTCCCCAGCCAGTTCGTGTCCCGGGGCACATACAGCAGGTTTATATTGTTTTCCCGGGCGCGGACAACGCCATTAGTGCCTATCCCATTGATAAGAATATGTATGTGCTTGTCCTTGGGGTACGCGTCCTCAAAATCCTGACCTTCCTTCACCCATTTGTGCGTGGCGATGGCAAACGTGGTTTCCGGCGGGGAATCGGTGATGACCAGCAACGCCGACTGGTAATTGGTGAGGTTGGCGAGCCCGATGACACTGGTGAAATGGTCGGCCCGTGCCGGGATGGTGCCTACCAGGATACCGGCCGCCAACAACAACGGAATGTTCCATTTCACGCTCATGGCAATCGACGTGACCCGGGCAAATTATGCCTTTTAAAAAAATGTTCAACCCAAAATATCAGGCGTTATTCACGAAGGGCACTTCGGATCCTGCGCGCCAAACGGAAACAACTCCCTCTCTTCCGCGCAGCGCTGGAGCGGGGCGGAAGAGGTGTGGTGCGCTCGGCCGCAACCTCACTTCGTCAGGTAATATTTGCGCGCGTATTCCTTCACCATGCGGTCAGTGCTGAATTGCGGGACCAGGGTGACCATCGCCCGGCGGATGCGCTGGATCCATTCGCGCGGGATGCCCTGCGCGTCGCGGTTGAAGAACATCGGCACCACCTGTTCCGTCAGCGTCCGGTAAAGATGCGAGCTGTCCACGCGGTCCTGCTCCTCCACATTGTCCGGGTGCGAGTCGGTGCCGATGGCAAACCCGTTGGTGCCGTCGTAACCCTCGCGCCACCAGCCGTCGAGGATGCTGAAATTCAGGCAGCCGTGGCAGCAGGCCTTCATGCCGCTGGTGCCGGACGCCTCCAGCGGACGCCGCGGATTGTTCAGCCACACGTCGCAGCCGGACACCATCTGCCGGGCGACGTGGATATCGTAATTTTCCAGGAACACCACGTTGCCGGTCAGGTCGCTGTGTTTGCTGAGGTGAATGATCTGCTGGATGAAACGTTTCCCTTCGTCGTCGCGCGGATGCGCTTTGCCGGCGAAAATAAACTGGACGGGCCGTTGCTTGTCTTTCACCAGCTTCACGATGTTGTCGAATTGCTGGAAGATCAGCGGCGCGCGTTTGTAGGTGGCGAACCGGCGCGCGAAACCGATGGTCAGCGCGTCCGGATTCAGCAGGTGATCGAAACGGATGAAGTCGCCCACGCTCAGCCGCTGCTGCTGGAGCAACAGGCGGCGCCGGGAGAATTCAATCATCTCGCGCCGCAACCGGTAGCGCAAAGCCCACAATTCCTCGTCGGAAACAAACGCCGGGTCGGTCATCTTCTCCCAGAACTCGGCGTGGTTGACCGCCGATGCCCAGTCCGTGCCGAACTTTTGCCGGCAAATGACGGCGGTTTCGTCGTTGCTGCCGGTGACGGTGAGTTTCTTGCGCCAGAACTGGCGCACGGACCCTTTCATCCAGCCGAGCAGGTGAATGCCGTTGGTAATGTGGCCGATGGGGACTTTTTCCACCGGCGTGCCGGGAAAAAGCGGCTGCCACATTTGGCGGCTGACCTGGCCGTGCAGTTCGCTCACGCCGTTGGCGGCGCGGGACGCCTTGAGCGCGAGCACTGTCATGCAGAACGATTCCTCCAGGTTTTTCGGGTTCACCCGGCCCAGGCCCAGCAGGTCGGGGAAGGGGATGGGCAGCTGCTGCCGGTACAACTGGAACGCGTAATCCATCAGGCCCTGGCTGAACCGGTCGTGGCCGGCTTCCACCGGCGTGTGGGTGGTGAAAATGCACTGCTGCTTGGTGGCGGCCATGGCGTCGGCCAGGTTTTTCCCGGTGGCCATTTTCTCCCGGATCAATTCCAGCGCGAGGAACGCCGCGTGGCCTTCGTTCATGTGAAAGACCGACGGTTGCAGGCCGAGCTTGCGCAACAGGCGCACGCCGCCGATGCCCAGCAGGATTTCCTGCATCACCCGCATCGTGCTGTCGCCGCCGTAAACGCGCATCGTCAAATCGCGGAAATGCTGGGCGTTGTCAGGATGGTTGGCGTCCAGCAGATAAACCGGCACGCGGCCGACGTTCACGCGCCAGGCCTTGTAATAGACGCGGTTCATGTCGATCTCCACGTCCAGCACCAGCGGTTGGCCGTTGGTGTCGAGCACGGGTTCCAGCGGCACGTTCTGCGGGTCCACCAGGTTGTAGAACTCGGTTTGCCAGTTGTTTGAGTCGATGGTCTGCTGGAAATAACCTTCGCGGTAGAACAAGCCGACGCCGACGAAGCCCAGGCCCAGGTCGCTGGCGGATTTGGCGTGGTCGCCGGCGAGGATGCCCAGGCCGCCGGCGGAAATGGGGAGGGATTCGTGAAAACCGAACTCGGCGGAGAAATACGCGACGGGGTTCTGGAACAATGACGGCGCATTCAAATGGCCCCAGGTGGTTTTGGAGTCCAGATATTCCTCGAAATCGTGGAGCACGGCGCGGGCGCGCTGTTCAAAATCGCCTTCCTGCAGGCGCACGCGCAGTTCATATCCGGAAACTTCATGCAGAATGGCGGCCGCGTTGTGATAGAGATTCTGCCATCCGCGGGGCGAGAGTTCCTGGAATAGATCCTGGGCTTCCTGGTTCCAGCTCCACCACAGATTACGGGACAATTTGTTCAAACCCGTGACCAATTCAAGCAGTTCGGTTCCCGTCAGAGGTTGTTTCATAGGTTCAGGCATTAGTTGGCCGCCGGTTCCTTTGCCGACGTTGCCCGACACTAATAAACCGCCCCCGATTCGGCAAATAAAATATTTCCCTCCGGATTCACGGGTTTTCCAGAAGCTCCACCTCTCCCCGGCTTAATGACTCGCTCGCTGCCCGCCCGCTCGTCCCTCGCGGGCCTTCGGCTCCGCCGAATTCCTTTCGCCGTTTCTCCAACGGCTCAAGTCCCCCAACTTCGTCGGCGGGGAGGGAGATCAAATTGCGGTGTAGTGTTCAGGTACAGATGTTTTCTACACGGCACGTTTGCCGTCGGCTCCAGTTGTCACCGCTTTGTTTCTCCTGTGACGCGGAAATGAAATCCGAACTGTTCAAAATGCGGGCATACAATGGCATCATCTTGTAGATAAATGGTTTATCAAAAATGTATTTTTTTTACTAAAATGGCTTGAAACGACAAGCCGTCGTGATAAAAAAGTGACGAGAATTAAGTGCCTTGCAAACTGACTGACGTGCTGGTTTTGTGGGGCGGGTTGGGAAATCAAATAGGGTTTTGGAAAATGAAAGCACATCGGGCAATCAGAACAGTTCGGGTATTCGCAGGGCAAGTTTCATCCACTCAACGGACGGGGGTGGTCCACGTAATCCCGCTTCACCTTTTCGATTCTATGAAAACGTTCTTTGCAATTCTTGTGGCGTTGTGTGTCTCAACGCCTTGGACCGATGCTCAAACTGCCTCTTCGCCGTTGCCGACTGCGAACCGCACGGGTCAACCCGCACCGGCGGACACGCCCTTTGCCGTGGTGGATCGCGGAGCCAATCATCGTGTCTGGCAGCGGACCACCTACGAAACCACGCCGGATGGGAGGCAAATTCCGCACATTCATGAGTACACCGAACTGGCAACAGGATTGCATTACTGGAAAGATGGAGAGTGGGTGGAATCGAAGGAGCAAATTGATATTCTTCCCGACGGTACTGCCGCTGCCATTCAAGGCCAGCATCAAGCTTATTTTCCCGGAAACATTTACCAGGGCGTCATCGAAGTGGTGACGCCGGATGGCGCGCACCTGCGCAGCCGGCCGATCGGCCTGAGCTATGACGACGGCAACAATACCGTGCTGATTGCCGAACTCAAGGATTCGGTCGGACAAATAATAGGTTCCAATCAGGTCATCTATCCCGATGCCTTCACGGATATTAAGGCGGATTTGCGCTACACCTACACGAAGGCTGGATTTGAACAGGACATCGTGTTGCATGAGCAACCACCGTCGCCGAAAACCTATAGGCTTAATCCGCAGACTGCCAGGCTGCAGGTATTAACGGAATTCTTTGACACGCCCGGGCCGATAAAAACGCCGACCGTCGCCAGCCGACAAAACGGTTTGAATGATACAGCGCTGGGATTCGGGACAATGAAGATGATGCGAGGCAAGGCGTTTTCAGTCAGCGACCAAGCGCAAGCCCATGCACGCGCCAAAGGCATTCCTGTTGCCAAGAGCTGGCAACATTTGTCCGGACGCACCTTTTTGGTGGAAGAACTCCCGGTCTCGAAGATTAAGCCGCAGTTGGACCAATTGCCGCTGCGAGTTGATGCCGGCACGACTCTGAATTTGCCGAACTCCCTGCGGCACAAAGTTTCCGCAACCCGTTTATTGCCATCGGTTCGACTGGTCCAGGCCGGCACTAACACGGTGCAATTGGCCAAAGCAGATTTGGACCAGAAACCGGGCGTGGTGTTGGATTATATACAAATCAACTCGGGCCCGACGGATTTCACGTTCCAAAGCGCCACAACTTATTTTGTAGCGGGCGAAATGAACTTTAGCGGCACAACAACATTTAAAGGAGGGTCGGTTATTAAAGTAGCAGTTGGCTGGGATTCTGCAGTAGATATTGACGAAAATGGCACTGTCGTCTGCCCGACCAACCCGGCTCAACCGGCTGTGTTCACCTCAATGAATGACGATTCAGTCGGAGAGACCATCGATGGTTCAAGCGGTGGGCCCATTTATTCTGACGTAGGTGGATTTCTGACTTTAAATTGCCCTGACCCCGTTCTCCGCAACCTGTGTTTTAAATACGGTTATCATTGTGTCCTCGATTGGTATTTCTATGGTGGCAACAATCGAAATCTGAATATCTGGGACTGTCAGTTTATGAATGTGGTGATCGCTGTTGAAGTGGATAATTGCAACGTGGGGCTGCACAATGTGTTGATTACAGAGGTCGGGGACGACAAGCCAATCTACATCGATGATTCCGGTGATTTAGTCGCTGAAAATGTGACCGTTGACGGATACCATAATTTGGGCGGCGGCGATGAAGGAAATTATAAAACCAATTGTCTTTTCAGTGAATCGTGGTGGAATGGTTCGTCTTATGATTATTACGTTTCTGTCGACGGAAACGGTCGTCCCGTATCTCAAACACAGACGTTCTTCCTTCCTCCTGAGAATTACTATCTCGCGCCGAACAGTCCTTATCGTGACATCGGCACCACGAACATCAATCCTGATTTGCTGGCCGAACTTCGGCAGATGACCACCTACCCGCCGCATGGCGGTAATTGGCCTGACACCAACGCGCTTGACCTCGGCTACCACTACCCCCTGGCAGATTCAGACTACCATGGTCCGCCCGATACAGTTTGGTGGTTGCTTCAATATTTCGGCCACTGGCAAGATGTGGATGGTCATGCTGACCCGGACGGCGACGGTCTTAGCACTTCGTACGAATACGGGCATGGTGCTACTGACCCGACTACATTTGATTTTACCCGGTTGGGGCACTGGTGTTTTGACAATACCAATACGTGGGTGGGCGATGACGGGCAATTGCCACTTGCGGCAAGCAATATTGTCGGCGTTGTAAGTTGGAACACCAATGCCGTACGGATGGACAGTGCCAATCCTGCCATCCTGACCTATCGGGATGTGGAGATCGCCAGCGGCAAAGCCAATATCATTCTGCACGATGGCACCGTCCGGTTCTGGTTCAAGCCGGATTGGAGCAGCACGAATATTGGCGGTACCGGCCCGGGTGGTTATGGCCGCCTGATCGAGATGGGGCACTATAGTCCGACTCCCACCGACGGGTGGTGGGCATTGTATTTCAGCCCGGATGGAAATCACCTGATGTTTGCTTCCGCTACCAACGGCATCATTATGACCAATCTTACGGCTGCGATTTCTCTCGTTTCCAATCAATGGTATCTGGTCAATTTTGCCTATACACATTATCTGACGACCCTTGTCATTAACAGCCAGACCAACAATGGCACCGGGATAACCTGCTTTCCCAATGCTACTGTCCGCGCTCAAGGATTACATATCGGCAGCGATGCATCCGGTCTCAATCAGGCACGAGGCACTTTTGAGGACCTGGAAACATTCAATTATTATTCACTGACGATGGACTGTTTGCCGCCAATTGCGCCATCGCAATATATTCCGCCATGGTTGGGGCTGGTTGGTTGGTGGCGCGCAGAAAGCAATGTCGTGGACAGCGCAAACTCCCACTATGGCGTCGCAGAACATATAAGTTATGTCCCCGGACATGTGGGAACGGCATTTCATTTTGATCCCACGATCAATGTTCCACGGGTAAAGGTTCCTGACCGGCCTGACTTTCAATTGACCAACGCTTTGTCAATCTCTGCCTGGGTCCGGCCCCGGGGAGACGGATATTCTATCCTTTATCGTGGAGACAGCCATAGAGGCCTGGATCCCTATAGTTTGAGCATGCAAGGCAATCATTCGCTGCAATTTTCCATCCAGGATGAGGCAACCAATGTGGCATCCATCTCTACTGTGATTGCTTATGACCAATGGTGGTACGTCACTGCTACCTTCGACGGTGATTCAGGAACGATGAAGCTGTACGTCAATGGAACGTTGGTCAATCAAACCAATACCACCATCAAGCCTTTGCAAGTTCTGAATCCCAGTTTGGATCCAGCCATCGGCATTGGAAATGTCGGCGAAGATAGAAATAATTTTCCGTTCGTAGGGGATATTGATGAGGTCATGCTCTACGCCCGGGCACTCTCGCCGGATGAAATCAATGCCATTTACAGTGCCGGAGCGTCACAAATTCCCAGGTGTGGCTGGACAACGAATGGCCCGCCGTACCTGAGTTATGTTCACTTGCTTAAACTCCCGGCAAATAACGGGACATACGCTATTCCTTACTCGACTTTACTGACAAATTCAGATGCCTATGACCCTCAAGGCTATCCTCTAGTGTTTAAGGTGGATTCGGTGGCCACCGGCTCATTGATGATCAACGGTGCCCCGTTTGGACCGGAAAATTGTACCATCAATTCTGCGGCCGCAGTGGTCTGGACGCCTCCCGCAATGATGGTGGCACCCGGGACGCCCGCTTTTCGGGTTTATGTATTTGATGGCATATATCGCTCTGTCAATACCGTGGATGTTGTCATAAAACAACACCCAAAGACACATCTGTTTGGCTGGGGTTATAATTCGTACGGAGAGGTGGGCAATGGATTACTGGCTGACCCGGCAAGCGACCCGGCCGAGAGCACTTTTGATCCACTTATGTGGCAGTCAGCACAGAACCTCATCCCCCGGGATCCGCGCTGGCAATATTATCCCACAAATTTTATTAATATGAGCACTAATTGGTACGAATACACGCCCCGACAAATTTTAGATGCGGACAATATCATTTCGGTTTCGGCCGATGAGTCTGGCGTCTGGAGGATCACTTGCGGCATATCGGCCGATGGTAAGTTATATCAGTGGGGAACAGACTACTATTTTCTGTTTGGCAAATGTCTGGCCGCAAATACAACTAATTATTCGACTCTGGGCTCGACCACCTTCTGGGAATGGGGATCCGGTCCTCCGAGTGAAGCCCTCTATCCAGTGGGTTTGCGTGTGCCGTCACCAAGGTTATATCAAATGCCGTTTCCCAATGGGGATTATCAGCCGTTTAACAATATCAAAACAGTTGTCAACGGGGGATTATTCGAGATCGCCCTAAAGAATGACGGCACATTATGGTCATGGGGGCAGGCTTCCTGGGTGAACACTTCTCTTAATAACGCCTTCGGAAGGCATCCACAGGATGATTTGTTCCCGGGCGAGCCCGGTAGTTTTGGAATGAGTCCTCGGAGAATAGAGTTCGAAGGCAACAACAACTCGGGAGTAATTGACGGCCGACAAGTTGTGGAGATAAAAGTGGATAATTATGCGCCAGGCATTTCTCCGACCGCGATAGCGCGATGTCAGGATGGAACACTGTGGTGGTGGGGGATCATGGGCCAGTGGTTTGATAGCTGGAATTTCTGGGATGTTGATATTACTGGCGAAGAAGCTTCTCATCCGATATTTGATCCAATGGTCCCGACCCGCCTCACCAATTTTGATTCGCCCGCGGGAGTGCCGGATACTTCCTTCATTCAGATGGATATCAAGGGTAACCATTTGGTTGTTCTTAAACAAGACGGCTCGGTTTGGGAACTGGGTTATATTCCTCATCTCGATAACGGAGGTGCCGAACAGGAAGACATAATGAATAGTTACAGCCGTGTTCCGCTGCAGGTAACCGGATTGCCGCAAAACGTCGTTTCCATATGCTCAGGCATTCGGTTTGGCGTGGCAGTAACGGCCGACGGCAGTGTGTGGATATGGGGCTTTGCGCCTGATGCAAATGAAACCGCCCCGCGCCAAATCAGGTCCTTTAAAAACATCACCAAAGTGGTGTCGACCGGATACGTGTGGTGGACGGATGCATCATGGCAGCAGTTGCTGGCCTTGGATAAGAATGGTTCAGTATGGGGATGGTGGCATGATCTCAACGATTACATCAACTTCAATAACACAATCCAAACCAACGCTTTTCGCATTCCTGGACTTGAAAATGTAACTGATATATTCTGCGGTTTAGGCAATAATTTTGCAATTGGCACAGAGGAACAAGGAAAGCCTACAAATTTAAAGGCCACGTCCTTGAATCAAGGAGTTCAGCTGTCTTGGACCAATTATCCGGGCGCCAATTATTATATTGTTTACCGTTCGTTGAATGAAGAAAATGGATACGCGGCCATTGGAACAGCCACGGTTAATTCTTATCTTGACCAGAATCCTCCGTTACAAAATGGTGTGACGTATTATTATGAGGTTTCAGCGGTTATCAATGGAGTCGAGACAGCCCAATCCTGGTGGGCGGCGGCCACGCCACAGCCTGTTCCGTCGCCGGTCGTAAATCTCGTGGCGGTTAATGAATGCCGGGCGGTGAAACTTCTATGGAGCGCGCCAGCGAATGCCGCGCTAAGTAACCCGCAGGAATATCGCATCGAACGGCTTAGCCCGTTTGACGTCGCATTTGTGCCGGTTGCGCACTGCCAGCCAGGAGCAACCTCATATGAAGACGATTTGATTGTCGCTGGCCAGACCTGCTATTATCGGGTCATTCCGGTCAATTCTGCCGGTTCGCCCGCCACAAATATTTGTGCCATTGTGCACGGATCACTTGACGCCGGCAGTTGCGCTCCCTGCCCGACCATTTCCGCCAATTGGTGGCAGGGCCCATGGTTTGATGTCGGTGCGCCGACTCCTTCGGAATTCGGGTTTAACAGCACTGCAACCCTATGCTGGACCGGGCCACAGACCGGTTCCTGGGGCGCGGGATTGACAGGGTTCCGCATCCACTGGCGTATTGAATATCAATATAATAATAAAACCTATACTTTCGGCCCGTTCTCGCGAGACGTCAGTTTGACCGACGTGGCGGCAAATGTGCCGCGCACCATGCCCAACGGTGATTCGGTAATGTGTTATCAGTCTAGTTGGCAATCGTTTGGGGATTATGGAACAAAATGGTGGGCCAGTGTTTCGGCAATTGTCAATGGACAGGAGAGCCTGCCGTCCATCGAAGTCGGACCGAGAAGCGCTTCAACGGGAACGCTGGTTTGGAACGTGACGCCGCGTGCGGTCCCTGGTTATCAGCAGGTTTATTTGGATTGGCAGGATGATGATGCAATATGTCAATACGCAGTCGAGTGCTCTACTTTGCCTCCATCAATCGGCTTTGTTCTCGGTGATTGGGTTACCTTAGCCGATGGTCTTACCGAACCCCGGTATTGGGACGTTGGATTTGCAGCGACAAATTTTGCGCCGGTTGACATCAAGTATTTATTCCGCGAGGACCGCCCGCCGAATTTGATTGGAAGATTGAGAGCGGATCCTGCTTCAAAAGATCCGGTATCCACCATTGTTTGGGGGTTGCTGTCGAGTTCGGCAACCAACATGTTGGCAAACGCGAACGCAAATGATGCTACAAGTGTGCGGCAGCTTCTGGCATCAGAATTTAATCGCATCATGCACAGCGGTTCTGTCATCTTCACCACCAATGAGGTCGGAATGACCGATGCGGACCTTTCGACGCAGACCAGAAATCTTTTAGGCCGCCTGAACAACACTAATCCGCCTCTTTCATCGGACGAACTGGTCCACTTGAACCGTTTGTTGCTGGAAGATGCCTATGTTCATGAAATCGCCCGGATTGACGAGCCGGCCCCGGCGGAGTTCGTTTCTGGAGAGGTCCATGACATATACCACCTGGTGCTCCATCTGTTGAGTAGTGACCCTGGTCCCGTTACAAAGTTCGTGACCAATTACCTGTCGCAAGCCGACCGAGACACTCTTGCTGGTTATAATGGGACTGACCTTCCCATCCAGCGATTGATGGCGGTGAAATTGACCCGGATCATTCAGACCAACGTGGTCTTGTTTACAACGAATGATGTCCAGTCGGAGTCTGCTCGTAATGTTTCGGCCCGCACACGGGAGTTGTATGCCCGCAGGGCCGAGCTGAATACAAACGAGATTTCTCTGCTCAACCGCCTGTTGTTGGAAGATGCATGGTTTTACCTGGAACCGTTGAGTACGCATAGATATTATTGGATTCATGCGATTTCCTGCGGCGGTCCTGACGCCTATAGTGCCTGGGTCGCAGCTCGGCCATCGGATCAGGCCACCAACCCGCCACCTCTCAGTTTTTCTGCCCAGGCTTTCCCTTACAACAGCATGGCGCTGGTCCAGTGGAATGTGCCGGACACTACCGACCAAACCTCCGGGTTGGATACGACCTGGCAGTTCTCGGTCGAACGAAAGGAAGGAACCAGCGGCACCTACGCCCTAATCTCGCAAACCGGTTTCGGACTGACATACCTGGATCCGGATGTTGTAAATGACCACAGCTACATGTACCGGGTTACTGCTTTTGACCCGCTGTACAATCGCTATCAGGCGGAAACTGCTTTGGTAACGCCGACCAATAGCGCCGGGCTTACCTTGTTTGATCCTGCGCCGGGAAATAGCTATGTGGACCTCACCTGGACGCCCATCCGGGCCAACCAGTTCAATGTCAAACATTCCCTCAATCCGAATGGTCCGTATGAGATCGTTGCCAGCATCAATACGCAAAATGCCTTCCACAGTGCGCAGAATGCCTATCGCCATTTAAATGTTCAAAACGGTGTGACGCATTATTACCAGATTCAGGCCTTCCTTCCGACTGGCCTGGAAATCGATTCGGACATAAAGAGCGCCACCCCGTTGGCAACGCTGGCGCCGTTGCCGCCCGATAATTTTCACGGACGGTTTATGCCCGACAGCACAAATGGGCAGGTTGTGCTCTCTTGGAATGCGCGGAGCGGTGCGCATACCTATCAAGTGTTCGTATGCGATCAAAGTCGCTTGACGCCCTTGGCCGGGTACAACGGGGTCAACACGGCCTGCACCTATAAGATCCCGGAAGGTACCGTTGCAAACACCGTGTTCACTTTTGCCGTGCGTTCTGTCAATGCCCAGGAATTGGCCGGTGACCTGGTGGAAACAACCGTCACGAACCTGGCACAAGCTGTGCCACCTGATGCTGGTACCGCTCCTGTTGTCCTTCAAGTTGCGGGCTCGCTGGTGGACCTGCCTGTAACCGCCCCCACAAATCTCGCTTTAAATGCGCAGGTAAACGTGCCGGACGTTCAACAGGTTAATTTCTATGTTGATGGACAAATCATAGGGACTGCCAACAGCGCTCCGTATCAAATTACCTGGTTCCATGTCCCCGGCGGATCCCACTCGGTCACGGCCACGGCTTTGGTATATGACCCGAGCAGTACTGTGTTCGGAACAGCTACAACTTATAATTCAAGTGAGATCCAAGTCGATGTCACGGTCGAGCCTGAATTGGCGGCGTATCAGACCTCAGCCTCGGATTTGCAACTTCCGGCCCCGGCCCTGCCAATTGGACTTTCCCGCTCCTATACCAGCCGGAGCATCGGGGCGAATGGAGTACTGGGTGTTGGCTGGTCGGCCAGTTGGAGTATGGGATCAGTAAAACTGTCCACTGATCTAAATAGTGGTTGGGTTGGAGTAGTTCAAACAGTGCTTGGAACCCCCCAATACTATATCAGCGAAAGCGCCGCGCATTACATGACGGTGACATTGCCCGATGGACAGAGTGTTCAGTTTGCTCCACAACTGAATTATTACCCAGGCAGACACCCGGAAGAATATGATTCTGTTTCTGGCGATGCCACTTTAAGTATGAATTATCAGCCTTTCACTGTAAACCAGGGTTCGCTCATCAGCGATGGCGTTAACGATCTGACAGCAGACAATTATTCGTCCGCCACTTGGAACACCGCCCCGGTATCGTTTGGTTCACTCGGCCCGTCACAATTCACCTATACCTCTCCCGACGGAACTGCATATTTGTTCAGTCAACCAGGTGGCGATACCCTTTCCTGGCTACTGACCAGGATCACTGACCGCAATGGCAATTCGTTGATCTACACTTATAATAATTCTGACAACACGCTGCAATCCATCAGCAATTCCTGCGGCCGCAGTGTCCGTTTCAGCTATTCCGTGCCGCAAACTGGCACGACCAACATCTCCGTTTTTGATTCCCTGCAACCGCAAGGCAACGCGGTGATTGTGTATGTCACCGTCAATAGCCAGCTCACCGAGGTTCGTCGATTGGTCGATCGTAGTGCGGGCACGTACGAAACAACCCGTTACGCCTACGGTACCGCCGGCGCCGATTTGAATCGCCTCACTGACATCACCGATGCGCGTGGGATCAGGGTGCTGCACAACGTCTATACGAACTCCAATGGCGACGTCATGGTTCAAATCTCACCCGGCCGGACCAACACGTTTCAATTCGATTCCACCACCTACAACCTTACGGTTACTGCCACGTCCAGCACGGCCACCAACACGGTGCTGATGACCAGCGATGCTTCCGGCGCAATTTCCGGCGCAACGCAACCGGTCAGTGGTTCCACGCCGGCCAATACTCTGGTAACTCAATGTACTTACGACGATCGCGGTCGCTTGATCGCCCAGACCGATGCCAATGGCCACACCAAGACCTACACCTATGACGATTTGGACCGTCTGGTCGGCCAATCCGACGAGAATGGCAATGGCACATCTGTTGCGTTGAACAGTTTCGGCCAGCCGAACATTTCCACGGATGCCCGGGGCAAGCAGACGTTGTATGAATACGACAACCAGGGTAATCCGTTGAATGTCCGTGACCCGTCAGGCACCGCGACCGATTATGTTTATTCCGATCCGGTCAATTCCGGTGGCCAGGTTCAATTGGGTAAGATGCTGGCCAGTCAGAAGCAAAATGTGCCGTTTGTGCCCTACACGTTGGTCACGGAATATACCTACAATACCAATAGTCCAATCAAGGGTGACCTGACCAGCGAGTCTCAAAAGTGGATGATGGATACCAACACCATCGGTAATGCCGTTACGACGTCCTACCAATATGATGCCAATGGAAATCGCACTCTCGAAATCAAGACCCGCACGGTCAATGGCGGCACACAATACATCACCAACGCCTACACCTACGATGCGCAGAACCGTGTGGTGATGACGGTGGTCAGCGCGGGTGGTGCCGAAATCCTTGCGCCACAGACCAACTCCGTTGCCTACAACAAGCTGGGCAAGCAATCTGTTAGCACCGATGCGGCAGGCCGTTCTACGACCAACATTTACGACTTCAATGGCAATCTCATTGAGACCGTCTATCCCGATGGCATGGTCAGCCGCACCAGCTACGACGGCTTTGGCCGGCAGCAATATATCCAGGAACGTGCCAAACGTCTCAGATTCACCGATAACCCGACCACCGCTCCTGCCACTCGCAATACCTACGACGCTTCCGGCCGCGTGATCAAGGTGGAGAAATTTGACAACGTCACGCTTACCGAACCTCAGGCCACCGCCGGGACCGACTTTGTGGGCGCTCCAACCGAGACGCAATACAAGATCGTGGCGACCGATCCCGGCAGCAGCGCACTGACCACCACCCGTACGTTCTATGATGCGGTTGGCCGTGTGCAATATTCCGTGAGCGCCCGTGGTGCCGTCACGGAATACCGTTACGACGATGCCGGCCGGCGCACAAACGTCCTGGTTTATACCGGCTACACGTTTGATCCTGCCCAGACCGGAACAAACGCTCCAAATCCGTCGGGCCCAAGCCAGAGCACGTCTTACACTTACGATGCTAATGGCAATCAACTCACTGTCACCGACGCAGCCGGACATACGACCACTTCGATTTACGATGATGCCAATCGGGTCATTGAAGTTCGTTATCCCGCCAGCAACGGCACGGTGAGCCGGTTCCTGTATTACGATGGGTTGGGCCGGAAAATACAGGAGAATGATGAGGCGGGTGTGGCCACCACTTACTCATATGATTTCCGTGGATTGCTGACCTCGGTGACGCTGGCTGCAGGCACGGCCCAGGCGGTCACGATGGTCTATCAATACGATGAATTGGGCAATCTGACCACACAGACCGATGCCGCAGGTCACAGCACGACTTTCCGTTACGATGCGCTGGGCCGGCGCACTGGCCGAACGTTGCCGTTAAATGAATCCGAAGGTTTTGCCTATGATGTCGTCGGAAACGTGATCTACCAGACCAACTTTAATGGCGTGGTCATCACCAACCAATATGACGTGATGAACCGGCTGACGAGTTGCAGCTCCGTCAACGGCTACGCCGTCAGTTACGTTTACAGGTCACCAGGTTTGAAGGCAACCATGACGGATGCGAGTGGTGTGACGAGCTATAGCTACGACAGTTTGAGGCGATTGCAAGTCAAGACGGTCGCTTGGACGAACGGTCCGACCGCGTCATTAAATTATCTCTACGACAATACCGGCAGCCTGACCAACCTGTGGTCCAGCACGTCCAATGGGGTGAATCTGGTTTACAGCTACGACTTGTTGGGCCGGTTGACAAATGTGCTGGCCAATGGCAACGCCGCCGCCGACTACGGCTTTGATTTGGTTGGTAATCTCCAGTCCAT
>Ga0265338_10002701_pt1 | contig 26065 bp, 18 predicted proteins | sample 42126metaG_FD_193579 | JGI IMG/M metagenome (GOLD analysis project Ga0265338, IMG submission 193579) | Rhizosphere microbial communities from Carex aquatilis grown in University of Washington, Seatle, WA, United States - 4-21-26 metaG | ecosystem: Host-associated > Plants > Roots > Rhizosphere...
CCCCCACCACGACTCCATAGGTCACGTCGGTTTCTGTCGTTGTTGTTTTGTCGTCCGTTGCCGCGTAACGGACCCGAGCTAACCTGTGGCGGCGAATAGCCAGTTCTTGGTTATTTAAGAAGCAGAAGTTTCTTCGTCTCGATATATGTTCCTGCCTGCATTCTGTAGAAGTACACTCCGCTCGAAAAGCTCGAACCATCGAACTTCACACGATACGATCCCGGCTGTTTCTGGTCATTGACAAGTGTGGCGATCTCTCTGCCGAGAATGTCATAGACTTTCAATGTCACCATCCCCGCGTTCGTAAGATTGTAAGAAATTGTTGTGGACGGATTGAACGGGTTCGGGTAGTTCTGACCGAGTTCCGATCGTTCGGGTACCGTCGGCCGCCTGAACGATGAAGAAACCTCCGTGAGGCTGCTTTTGTAAAACCTGTCGCCGGAAGTCGCAAGAATCTCCTTCTCATCGAGCAAAATGCAGCGCACCGGATAGGGAAGCGTTGCTATGAGAGTCCACAGTTCGCCCCCGTCGGTAGATCGGTAGATAGAACCCTTCATAGATCCTGCAAAGAGAATCCCTTTACTGTTGACCGTTGCCGAGATCAGAGATGTATCGGTGATGCCGGAGATCGTTTGGGTCCATGTGAGGCCGGTATCGTTCGACCGGTACACACCGCGTGAGCCGAACGAGAAAATAAGTGTGTCGCTGATCTTCGCAACGGTGGCGACGTTCTGATCGACTCGTGCACGGTTAATCCATGAACCCTCGTCCACGGTTGTTTGGGAGATTCTGCCGTCCAGTGTGAAGCCCAACATACCACGCGGCCCCGTGTGACAGAAGGCTATGTAATTCCCATCCGTAATCCACGTGGGATCCCATGAGGGGAACGTCATATAGATGATATTGAAAAAAATACCCTCATCCGTCCCGACGATGAGATCTCTGTAGACATTGAACTGCGTTGGGTCTGTTGTGAATGGCCAGATGTCGTAGTAAACCTCAAGACAATTGAACCGCCGACCGGACGACATCCCTAACTGATCCGGGATCTTCGTCCATGAAACACCGCTTTGAGAAGTATAAACGCCGTTCTCCGCCGTGGCGGCGTAGTAAGACCCCAAGGTATCTTGAATGATCTGAGTGATAAGAGGAAGCGTCAGCGAAGTCTGGGTCCATGTTCTTCCTTTGTCCACAGATCGGAAGATCCCCGCGCTGTCTGTTCCGACCAGCAAAGCGCCGTTCTTGTCAATCAACCCACAGGAAATACCATATCCACCGGGCAGGGAGTTCGTAAAACTCGAAGTTTCAAGAGGAGTAACCATGCCGTTGTTCAGAACTGTCCATGAGAGCCCCTTGTTGGTTGTTTCGTAGACTCCGCCCCATGCTCCGGCATAGACCGTATCTTTTCGGAGAGCGACAATGGTCCTGATACCATAGCCATTGTGGGCAATCCCGGCCGGTCCGATGGAAGACGTATCACCCGACGCGCTGATGCAGCACAGTCCGCCGATACTCCCAGTAAATATTGTCCCCGCAGAATCGACCGCCATGACATCGATCGGATTCACGAGCTTGGCAAGAAACGTCCAATTCGTGCCCCCGTTTGTCGAACGGAATATTTCGTATGCGAAAGCGCCAAGCCCTTCGTAGACGCCGGCATACACCGTTCCGTCTGAGCTCGCCGTCAACGCAAGGACCGAAATGGAATCATGCCCTCCCCAATTGCATTCCTCCCAATCGGCGCCGGCATTTGTCGATCGGAGCATATGATCCTTCGAAGCCGCAACCAACGTAGCGCTGTCCACCATCGCAAGCTCTGACACATCTGTTCCGGGAAACGGATTGGATCCATAAGTTGACCAGTTCTTGCCGTCGTCGATTGATCGATAGATCCCGCCGCCGAAGGCAGGTGCGTACAGCGATCCATCCCTTAACGAAATGATCGAAGAGGGAGTAAACGGAAGGCTCACACTATCGAGCAAGGTTCCGTTGGCGGAAAGGCGAAAGAGATACCTGCCGTAGGACTGACCAAATGCGAAAGTGAGGATCGTCCCGGGCCGGGAGATGGCCATTGTCGTAACGCCGTACTTCATCGGGGTCTGGCGCCATGTTGCACCACTATTGGTCGAAGTATAAATTCCGCTGCCATTTGCTGAAGTGCCGGCATACATGATCCCGCTGGAGTCAATTGCCAGCGACGTTACCCAATCCTGAAAATTAGGAACCGTTTGAGAATAGACGTTCGCGACGCAGCCCGCGCAGAAAATGAACAAGACTTTTTTCATGATGTTTTCTCCTCCTAACAAGGATTCCCGTTCTTGTAAGCTGGCCTAACGAATCGCGGCAGGCCTGTTTCCACAGAACCCTCCCCAGAAACACAAAACCTCCATCATCAAAACGAATCAGGAGGTTTGTCTGTAACCGTTCGCCCCCGATCGGTCGTAAAATACGAACGAATGTAGCAGTAATCGAAGGGAGAGTCAAGAATAAAAAAAAGCCCGGAATCAAAATCAACAGCGACAAAGCGGACTCTCATATCGCAAATTATCCTCTGAAAAAGAAGAGAATAAAAAATAGTGATTGAATAGCGTACAAGAAATAACTACATTTAATATAGAGTCATGATTGAGTTCGTGGATGCGAGGGCAGTTTCTACAGAAACTACAAGATATGAGAATAAAGAACGGAATGTTCCTTCTTATGTCTCATGCGTGCTTTTAGTATATGTAACTCTTTTATATGTAATAATTAATAGCCGCGGGAGTAATTCAGTGGTAGAATGTCAGCTTCCCAAGCTGGACGTCGCGGGTTCGAGTCCCGTCTCCCGCTCTAAATAAGCCACTTTTTCTCAATACTCCGGTACTTGTAATCTGGACTATAAGCTGAGAAGGAGTGCCTTTTTCATGCTCTCCTCATTTGGCTCAAGACCCGGACATTCCTCCTCCGTTCTCCGCACCTGATAGCCTAGAATTAGAAGAAGCCCGGTATCAACATCGACACCGGGCTTTCTTGAAGCACAATATTACTACTTAAGAACCATTAATTTCTTCGATTGCACAAAACTCCCAGCCTCCATCCTGTACAGATAGACTCCCGAGGCAAGTCCTGAAGCATCGAACGTGACATCGTACGCGCCGGCATCCTTGTCGCTGTTGACCAATTCAGCAACCCTCTGGCCGAGAGTGTTGAAGATCGCCAGAGTTACGTGGGCATTGGACGGGATCCCGAAATGGATCGTGGTTGTAGGGTTGAATGGATTAGGATAATTTTGCTCCAGCGCAAATTCTGTGGGAATTTGTTCAAACTTCATCTCGAGCGAAGAATTATTGACATTGCTAAATTGTGCATTCAACGTTTTGTTTCCCGCCATAGCAATCGTCACGGGATTCGTTCTTCCCGATGCTGCACCCGACCAGCTGTTGAAGGCGTACCCGGAATATGGCAGAGCTGTGATCGTATAACTCGCGGCACCGTAATACGTCCCCGGGATCGGTGACGTAGTACCTTGCCCGGTTCGATTGACTGTCAGCGAGGGAATCGTTGAATTCAATTGCAGAACGATGTTTTGACTTGCTCCATCAAATGTCAAGCCGGACAACGCGAATCCGTATGCATCGACTGATTTTGGAATATCAAACTGCAATTTGCTAAAACTGGAATTGAAATAAGTGCCGGGCAACGTCGCACCCGTAAAGAGATACCATGTGCTGAGAAAGTCTTGTGCAAGTGTGAGCCATGTATTTTGATTGATTGCACTGACGCTCGTGGTGACTGTTGCAATTAGTCTACTATTGGCGTTGTCGTACGTGATTGTGCCCGCACATGCTACTTGAAGGTCCACGGATACCAAGGCGTCGACGTACTGTGTAAGTGCATGCACGTGAAAGAGGACGCTTGAGGGCATCGTAATATTCACGGATTGTCCGTCAGAGCCGGCCGAGAGAAGAAGATATGGACTCACCGTGCCCGGACCGCCGGGATAATAATCGGCGCCGATATCGTGAAGCCCATAGCCGGCATTGTTAATGAAATTGATTATTTGTGTCTGTGCTATTACTTTTTCTTGATCCCAAATTTGAGAAAACAAATTGTCCACGTTTCCTTTTGATAACTTTATCGTGTAATTCTGCGCAGTCGCGATTGCGGGCAGCGCAATTAACAGCACGGCGATAATGATGTTTTTCATAAATTCACCTTCACTTTCTTATGGTTAGTGTTACTGGAGTGTGCCCATGAATGATAGTCTGGAGAGGAAACTAGCCGTGAAAGAACTCAATCCAGGATTGCTTGAATTGTAAGAAGTGGTGAAAGTGCCGGAAGCTGGGAGCGTTAGCTCCGTGTAAAGATCGCCGAACATTCCCGTCAACAAAGGATTGCCGAGTGAAAGATATCCGCCGAATCCGCTAGCAGCTATGGCGTTGTTGAACGAAGTTGCGTAGGTCGAACGGAAAAGTGCTTGGTACGTTGACGCACTTAAAGGAACGTTGTTAATCGATACGGCCGTCAGATACACCCATGACAATGATGGGTCGGTAGGAAAGTATACCAGGATCTGATTCCCGTTGCCGAGTTGCGTATAGGAAAATTGGGCGGTAAAATAAATATAGCCGGTGACAGAAAGTGATTGTTGCGTTCCGCCCAAAGGAAGCGTTGCGTTCCCTCCGAACTGTATGGTGACCGAGCATGTATTCTGTGTCGGTAGTATGGCGATGCTCGGAGCGCCGAGATTGAAATTAAAAGTATTCGTGCCTTGGGTGATGGTGTGCGGAAAACGGGAATCTAAATCGTGAAAACGTCCGCTCAGATACGTATTAACGCCGTTTTGAGTGAACGTGATGGAATTGCTGTTCTGCGGCGTGATCAACGAGGCAGAGTAGAGAATCTGGGAAAAGCCCCCCACGACAATTTGAGACGAAGTCCAGGGCCCGAATCCCGTTGGCGTATACGGGGTCGACCAATGATCGAAGCTGACGTTGTAGTAAACCCTGTCCGGGCCTCCATCAACAAGGTAATATTGGCCCCCATTGTTATCCACCGGGTTGAAAGTCCCGGTGATATAAAGATAGCCATTGTTGTCTGTGACTCCGGAAAAAACAGCGGCAGCATCTGACGCGGGACCACTGTTCCCGGTGTAGATACTGACCCATGTCCGATGAAGGACAGCTTGAACGCCGATCCTGACGCCGGCGAGAGGTTGATTGGAAACACTGTTGGCAAAATAGCCGGTGAATGTCAGAGTATTGTTTTGGCTTGCAAATGACGCCGTATACACCATGGAGAATAATGCCAGAAGACAATATTTTCTCATTGCAGTATTCCTTATGATAGTTGTAATTAGGGAAATGCGTAGTTCGAAATGCTTTGCAGAAAATCCCCTTAAGAAGGAAGGTTGATTGTCAAACGTTTTCTCTGTCGGGTCACCTCCTGATTCTCGCATCGTTGTTCCGAGCGAATAGGGACTGTTTCGTTCAATTATCGCTATATAATGCGAATATCGGAGAATATGCGAAAATTGTCAAGTTATTTTTTTTGTGATGTAAGCGGATCGAATCCAAAACCTCATCTTTATTCCTCGGCTTCTACTGGGAACTCATCAAAAGAATTTGTTTCTTTCGAAGGAGATTGGCAAAAGAACAATGGATGCATCGAACAGACCGGGGGTGCGTATTTTGACAAACGGTTTCCAATTCCGGCGCTTCCGCGCACACCTCAAGATGTCGGATAAGGCAGTTCCGTAGGATCATTCGTCACGCATGATTTCTTCGATGCCTTGGATGCTGAAGAGCAAGCAGTCACGAATGATTGATGGAGCCGGAGCTCCTGTCGACCTAATGATGATATTAGCGGCGGGGGGAGAGATATCTGGAACGGGGAAGAGGAGAAAGATAGACGACGGTTTCACTGCCGGCAGCGAGTGGAGGAGGAGAGAGAGCCGCGAGGGTGATTAAATAACAGGATTAGACGAAAATGGTTTTCTAATTAAGTCGAAAGGATTTTACAACGTTATCATCACAGTTTCTCCTCCTCTTCAGGCTATCCTCAACGAGGCGATCTAAATGACAATACCTTTACCTTGATGAAATCACGATTGATGTTGCATTTCCCTTAGAGTCCGCGATATATCGGATACATCCTAGCGGCAAAGCGACAGATGATGCCGCTCTGGTGGAGTTGTACTTCGTGAGGTTTCTTGTTGCAAAGGTGTCTGAATGCCCGTATATTTATGTAGCAAATACACGGACGCTTAGCTCAGTTGGTTCAGAGCGATGCCCTTACAAGGCATAGGTCGTAGGTTCGAGCCCTACAGCGTCCACACTATGGTATGCCTTCATCCTCTCCAGGATATTTCGCCCCATCAAAAGCAATTTGACCATCACGCATCGCATGTCCGATTTGGCAGTTCCGGCAGAGTTCCTTTGGTGTGCTGAGTCAGTTGGTCCGGCTTAAACCTTGGAGGATCTGAGCGTGTCGGACTTTACGACATAGAGAGCCGGGGCGCGCGATCTTCTGGAATGATCCGCCGCTCTTTTTCATCGCCTGAATTGAATTATGTAGGAGGTACAAATGCGGTCGTATTGTTTCTGTCTTCTCATGGTCGCTTTTCTTGCAGGCTGCGATTCTAACAATGGCATCGTCACGACGCCTCCGGGTCAATCAAACAACCCGCCATCGGTTATGTGGACTGACCCATTGCCCAACGCAATCGGCCCGAATATTATGCCGTCGGACAACGCTGTTAGAATTACATTCAGTGCCTTCATGGATACTCGATCCGTCACTACGGGGGTGACGATCTCACCCGCAAACCTGTCTGTGTACATCGATTCAAACAAAGCGACTCCTGTAGACGGGTACACGTTCACTCTTCCCCTGACTCCCACGCCGGCTTGGTCGGCCCGCTTCTCGGACCTGGTTATCAATTCCCGTTTTCCGCAGGGTTATCCGATTTTGTATAGCTACTATAAGGTCGGACAGTTGTACACCGTGACGGTCGACTCTGCTGTTCACGACATTTATGGCGATTATTTTGGGACGTCGGGCAGTTTTTCTTTCACACCCGAGCCGAACTTTCGTGTGACCGACACATACCCTCGTAATAATGATACCGCCGTCTCGCGGTCAAATCAGTACATCTCTATTCGTTTCAATTCGTTGATCGACTCGACCAGCGCCCAGTCTTCATTTACGCTCTCTCCTCCGGTCGCAGGTGCGAACTTCTATTATGGTTCGTGGGGATTGTCCTGGTCGCTTCCTTCTGGCTCCATCCTGGCGCCTCAAACAAAGTACACGGTGACGATCGGCGCTTCGATAAAAGATGTGTACGGGAATAAGCCAACGGCGATGTATTCGTTTTCCTTTACCACCGGACAATAGCTGAGAGATTCTATTCACCTGTTTGAGGCGGAGTTGGCACAAATTCTCATGTCTCTGCTGTAATTTCTTGACGGATTCGGTTCCGGCATTTACCAGTGGTCACGACGGAGCCGGAACGGCCATTGCTCATTCCTTCACGTTCTTCTTCACGACAGGGAACTCATGCGGGTGAAGTTACCGAATTTGCACGCCTTCGCGTTTCTTGTTGTCGTCTCAGCCTCAGCTGCATATTCACAAATACCGCCATGGGCGCTGTCTCACCAGCATGCTCGTTATCAGCCGGAGACGTATCTTCTCGGAGTCGGGAGCGCAGCCGGAGAAAAGGCGAACGTGGCTGCTCGGCGCCGCGCACAATCCGATATCGCCTCACGGGTGCGGGCAATGGTGCAGTCGGAATTGAAGAACATTCAGCGAACATACGGCCTGAGCCGGGAACAGGATTCGTACGCCGATTTCAAAATCAAATCGATATCGATTGTGGACGAAGAACTTCCGGATGCAGACATCATCGAGACGTCTTTCGATTCTTCGACGAAAACAACATATGTACTGGCCGCGCTGAACAAAGACGAGTTCTCACGATCGCTTGCGGATCAACTGATCGCTGGTTGGGATCGGGCGATGAACTTTCGGCGGGCATCTGAAGATCTTCTTCGTCAGGGAAAGGTTGCGGAGGGAATTCAGAACCTTTTTCAGGCTCGTGCTGTCGTTATGGACCTTCTTCCATTACAGGCGTTGCACGATGCGCTCGCCCGTTCTCCGTATTCGAGCATCCCGTCCCTCAGTCCATCTGCGCTAACTTCAATACTGCGCGAAACACTCTCCGGCGTCCGGATTGAAAAGACGGGAGGAGATAAGCAGAAGGGGAGAGTAGGAGAGAATTTTCCGGAACCGTTCATCGTTCAGGTGAATGAATTCATCGGTACTAGACCGGTACCGGCAGTCGGCGCCGAGATCGTTTTCACTAATTCCTCCGGCGATCCGTTTGGGCGGGCGGTCACGGATTCGAAAGGCACTGCTTCATGCGTCATCAAGGTGAAGGGAAACATCGGTCATAAGATTCAAGCCCGCCTCCTCCTTCCTTCTCTAGGGCCGGAGTTCTCCTCGGTCATCGATGCCTCTTCGGCGGCGTTTGATTGCACTTTGCTTGAAGCGGACGTTGCTTTCAGCCTCAAGGTCGAGGTCCGATCCTCAGAAGAGAACGATGCAATTCGTTCTCTTGTTACCGATGCTGTAACCCGCGCCGGTTATCATATCGTCGATATGTCCCGATTCGAGTTGAGAGCCGGGTTTCTGACCGCGTCCCCGACGACAGTCGATAGTGCAGATGGCTCGTTCACTTTCGTATCTGCCGATCTATCGGTGACGCTCATCGACAAGAGTTCGAACAGAATACTCGGTTCGATTGATTCCAAGTCACAAGGGGTCGCAAAGTCGCAGGAAGAAGCGCTGAAGCTGGCAGCGCGCGGAGCGAAGCTAGATGGCGCTGAACTGGCGGCCCTGCTCGAAAAAGCCAGGAACTGAAGCGGCCTTTCATTCCATGGTGTTGTTTCCTGTTCGCGCAAGAGATATTGGGGAGCAGGGTCAATTGCTTTGAATGGTATATATGGTATATAAGGAAGATGCCTACCCTGAGCGAACCCGCGACGATCTCCTCCTGCCGAAGGCATCTCCCAGAGGGATCGCTTCGCGACCTTCGGGAGACGCACTCCCCTTGCACAGGATGAGGTGTCGCGGCGGAGTCGGGGGGGGCACTGGTGTCTTGTCTCCATCCATCTGTCCATCTACTTGAAAGACCCGCTCCTTTTTCTTGCTTCTAAATGCATTGAAACGTATATTTTTCGTATTAATCAAAGTACTCCGGTCAGGAATGAAGCACCGATATCTCAATTGCCGCTTTTTCGCTGGAATATTTTTCCTGGCGCTCTCCACTGCTTCAGCACAGGGGAAAGGGGGCGAGATCAAGGGAAAGATCACCGTATCGCGCGACGACGACTTGACCGGATCAATTATTCGGGGACGATCGCTCCATCGTTACGAGACCGGAGGCGCGAAGTCCGACAAGCCGTTGGATCCCCCCTATGCTCTCCCGGAGAAGGCAGTCATTTATATAGAGGCCGTCGGAGGAAATTATGATCCCCCCGCTGCTCACCCGGCGCTTGACCAGCGCGATATGGTGTTCAGGCCTCTGGTTCTTCCGATTCTCGTCGGAACGACGGTCGATTTTCCGAATTCCGACCCTCTCTTTCACAATGTCTTTTCGCTCTCGCAGGCAAGAGAATTCGACCTTGGACGTTATCCAAAGGGAGAAAAAAAATCAGTGCTATTCAATAAGCCGGGCATTGTCAGCGTCTATTGTGAAATCCACTCATACATGTTTGCCACCATTCTTGTACTTGAAAATCCATTCTTTACCGTTCCTGATGACGACGGAAATTTTACCATCGCTGGCATTCCTACGGGAACCTACCAGTTGAATTTTTGGTACGGACGCAAGAAGGCCGAGACAAGGACGGTAACGGTAACGGAACACCAGACAACGACCGAAAATTTTTCGTACTGATCGCATCGACTGATGATTCGCGCCCTCGGAATAGTTCTTCTCTGCCTTGTCTTCGCATGGGAGGCATCCTCACAGCTTCAGGTGACGGGACAGGCTTCTGCCGGTTTTGTGAAAGCGAACGACGGAGAATCGCAGTATGCGTTCAACGACGGGAACGGCACGTTTGTCTGGCGGCTTGATCTTTTCAGCGATGCGGTCGTTACCGATGACATCACTTTTCTCAGCAATTTCAGGATGCTTCAGGACCAAATTCCTCATGTCGACCTGCTCGCGATCCGTGCCTCGGACATCGCAGAGACGGGAATCTCTCTCCAGGCGGGACAGATCGATATCCCGTTCGGGAATCTTGGTGAAGGTCGCTTTCCGAAGGAAAATCCTTTCTTCGGCCTTCCGCTGATGAACGAACACATTACCTCTCTTTGCGAATCGGATTACAAAGTGTGGACGCTCAATCCGGAGTATCAAATTGCCGGTAACGGTGTCCGATTGCTCGACCAAGGATTGTATGACCTTGGAGTGAAGGTGTACGGAAGCATCGGCATCTTCGATTACAGTGTTGCGGTCATTAACGGAATGATCAGCACAACCGGGACGTACTCGCCGAACGGACTCGATTCGCACAACGGCATCGGCAAGGTCCTACGGCTTGCGGTCACGCCGACAACCGGATTGACGTTCGGCGTTTCCTACGCCATGGGACCGTACATGAAAGACGAGAGCGAGACGATCGATCTCAGCGGCGAAACTCCCGACACATCAGCCTTCTTCGGCAAAAGCCCCGACAATTACATGCAAAGCATCGTCGGAGGAGACATCAGTTTCAGTCTCGGCCATTTTTCTTTCGACGGGGAGGTCATAAATAGTTCGTGGCAGTACCTCAACAATATTGATTTGAAGGCGTTCGGCTATTCTGTCGCGGCGCAGTACGCCTTTACGCCGAGGATTTCGGGGGCCCTCCGCGCGGGGGGGATTTCGTTCAACAGTGTAAATGGTCTTAAAGAATTGAACCAATTTTTCCAGCATGTTATCTACAACGGCAAGTGGGACCATGATGTATTTCGCTTAGAAGGCGCAGTGTCGTACAAATTTAACCCCGCGATGCTGTTGAAAATTGGGTATCAGATAAACCGAACATACGACTTGCCGAGAGATCCGGTCGACAACGCCTTATTCGCCCAAACCGTTATTAGTTTCTAACTTCCTTCCTCACCTCTGCGGCTATGAAATTTCGGAATAAAATTCTTCTTGCCATCTGGGGAGTCGTTCTTGTTCTCCTCATGATAACCTTTGTCCTTGTCAATTACTGGATGCGGGCCCAGATCGAAGCGCGCTTCACCGACGACATCAGGAGCAACTACTCTACCGTCCGCGAGGTCTCTTCGCTACGCGCCGATGGAGAGATCACATCGTGTCAAACGATCGCTGAAACTCCCAAATTGAAGGCGGTCACCGAACTCGGCGACAAGAACACCGCGCTCCAGCTTTCGCGCGAGCTGAACGGCAGCTTCTCGTGCGATATTTTCATCCTCACGAATTCAAAAGGCGCTCCGCTCGCTCAGCTGATCGGCGGCGATGAATCGAATACCGCGATCGCATCGCTCCAGTCGAACCGCCGCACGTTGTCGACGGAGTCTTCGTCCGACGTCTGGGATGTGAACGGCACTGTTTATAGAGGGGCGTCCGCGCCCGTCATGGTAGGGACCGACGTTTTGGGGACGTTAACCATCGGGTTCCGCGTTCGTGACGGAGAGATCGATCATATGAAGACAATGACGAACTCCGAGATTCTTCTTGCACAGGATGAAAAGATTGTCAGTGCGACGGTGAGCGGTGCCGAGAGAAATGCGTTGGAGCAATGGCTGCATCAATACGGAACGGCGCTGATCCCGCGCGACAGCTCGTCTCAACCGGCGGTGTTCACCATCGATGCGGGGGGAGAGAAATATGTTGCCGCGTTTTGCCGGTTGAACCGGAGCGGCGTTCCAGCGATATCCTATGTTTTACTAAAACCCATCGAGCGCGGCGTAAAGGCGTCGCTGGTCCCCGTAACGAATGCTTTTCTGATCTTGTCCGTCCTCGTTTTGATCGTCACCGCGGTCATCGGACTTATCATCTCCAACGGAATTACCAAACCGATCGCTTCGCTGGTCCAGGGAACGGCAGAGATCAGCCGGGGTAACTACGACTACCGGATCGACGTTCATTCCGGGGGCGAATTGAAATTTCTCGCTCTGAAATTTGAAGAGATGAGCGGCTCACTGAAGGAAAAAATCAGCCAGCTTGCTGAGCGGAATGTTGAACTTGAAGACACGCTCATGCGGCTCGGAGAAACTGAGCGGCGATTGCAGGCCATCCTCGACACCTCCACCGCGATCATCTATGTGAAGGATCTCGAAGGGAAATATCTTCTCATCAACCGTCGGTTTGAAACGCTGTACCACGTCAAAAGGGAAGAAGTTATCGGAAAGACGGACCATGACCTGTTTCCAAAAGAAATTGCCGACGCTTTTCGTTCGAGCGACCAGAGAACGCTGGAAGCAGGAGCGCCGATGGAATGGGAAGAGGTCGCGCCCCACGACGACGGCATCCATACGTACATCGCGAACAAGTTTCCTCTCTACGGGGCACGGGGCGTGCCGTACGCTGTATGCGGATTCTCAACCGATATTTCCGACCGGAAAAAACTGGAAGAAGGCCTGCGTCAGGCGCAGAAAATGGAAAGCATCGGAACCCTCGCCGGAGGCATCGCCCATGACTTCAACAATATTCTCGGGATCATCCTCGCGTACATCTCCCGCCTCGAAGGAGGGAAGCTGAGCCCGGAAAAACTCACCGCAAGCTTCGATGCGCTCCGCAAAGCATCGCTGCGTGGAGCTGATCTTGTCCGTCAGATCTTGACCTTCGCGCGAAAGACGGACATTCTTCTGGAGTCGGTGAACCTCAATGCCGCGATCACAGAGCTCGTGAAAATGCTTTCCGAGACGTTCCCAAAAACGATTTCGTTCTCGCTGAACCTTGAGCGCCGTCTCCCCTCGATCATCGCCGACACCGGACAAGTGCAGCAATTGCTTCTGAACCTGTGCGTGAATGCCCGCGACGCGATGATCAACGGAGGTACTCTCTCTATCGCAACCCGAGTTGTCGAGGGAAATACTTTGATGATGAAATTCTCCGGCGTCGAAAATAGACCGTACGCGTGTATCGATGTCACCGACACCGGCATGGGAATGGACGAAGCGACGAGAGCACGGATCTTTGAACCGTTTTTTACGACGAAGGAATTGGGGCACGGCACCGGACTCGGATTGTCGGTCGTTTTTGGGATCATCAACACGCATCACGGGTTCATCGATGTCGAAAGCTCGCCCGGGCACGGCACCACGTTCCATCTGTATTTCCCCATCCCGCCGGGGTTCAAAGAAGCCGGAAAAGTGGAATCGAAGAAGACCGAAAGGGTCAAGGGAGGGACCGAAACGATTCTCCTCGTCGAGGATGAAGAGATGCTCCGCGACCTCGTCAAGAGCTCTATCGAAGATAATGGCTATGCGGTGATCACCGCTCAGGACGGCATCGAGGCGGTCAATCTCTTTACGCAGCACAAAGACAGCATTTCGCTCGTGCTGTGCGACATGGGTCTTCCGAAGCTCGGCGGGTGGGAAGCATTTAAGATCATGAAGGAAATTCGGCCGAAGATGAACGTTATTTTCGCGAGCGGTTATCTCGACCCGGGGTTGAAGGCTGAGATACTCAAAGGGGGCGCAAGAGACTTTGTGCAGAAACCGTACGATCCTATCGAAATTATGAAACGAATTCGCGAAGTTATTGACCGCAATAAAAGCTGAAGGTGGTAATCGTTCCCTCCTCACGGCGCCGATTTTAACCCGGACAGCAAGAAATACATCTACGCATCAAAGGATATGTCAGACCGTCACCACGATCCATATGCGGCATTACGCTTCAGCGAATTTCGCGACCTGGTACTTTCGTCGTTCCTGCTTACGATCGCGCTGATGATGCAGGAAGTCGCGATCGGGTACGAGCTCTACAGGATCACTCACGACCCGCTTGCGCTTGGACTGATCGGACTTGTGGAGGCGGTCCCGTTCATTTCCTTCTCGTTGTTTGGAGGGCACATCGCCGACCGGTACAGCAAACGGAAGATCCTTTTGTGGAGCGTTGCATGCATCGCTCTCTGCTCGACGATCCTGCAATTCATTTCGCGGCAACAAGAGTCTCTTGCATCGGCGGTATTTCTCGTCACCATCTACGCGACGATCTTTGTCATCGGTCTTTGCCGGGCGTTCCAGTCCCCAACAGCAAACTCGCTCCGCGCATTCCTCGTACCGTTCGAGTATTATGAGAATGCCGCCACATGGAGCAGCTCGGCGTGGCAGATCGGCGCCGTTATCGGGCCGGTCATTTCCGGCTTTTCGTATGCATGGATCGGATTTTCCAATACGCTGATCGTGGTTGTGGCTCTCGTCGCAGCGACCTTTTATTTATATTCAAGGATCGGCGACAGACCAGCGACGGAAATAGACGAAGAAGTGAACCTGATCGAGAGCATCAAAGAGGGGATAGGATTTGTCTATAAGACCAAGGTCATTCTGTATTCCATTTCGCTCGATCTCTTTTCGGTAATGTTCGGTGGGGTGATGGCGCTTCTTCCGATCTACGCCCAAGACATCCTGCGCGTTGGTCCGGAGGGGCTCGGCATTTTGCGCGGAGCTCCGTCGCTCGGTGCCGTACTCACGCTTCTGGTGTTGGCAAGAGTTTCCGCGATGGCGCATCCATGGCGAAACCTGCTGATTGCAATTACTGGTTTCGGCGTTTGCATCGTCGCCTTTGCCGTTTCCCCGTGGATGATCCTGTCTGTAGTGATGCTGTTCTTCAGCGGGGCGTTTGACAGCGTCAGCGTCGTTATTCGGCACACGCTTCTTCAGACACTGACGCCGGATGACTTGCGCGGGAGGGTTATGGCGGTCAACGGGATATTTCTCGCCGCGTCGAACGAACTGGGGGCGTTCGAGTCCGGCGTTGCGGCAAAAATAATGGGAACGATTCCGTCTGCATTATTCGGCGGAATCATGACGCTCGCGATCGTCACATGGGTTTATACAAAATCCAAAGCACTGTTTGCAATTCAGCTTTCAGGCAGGAAAGAGTGAACTCTCGATCTCCAGAATCCTTGCAACCAGCCTCGTGCTTCACCCTTGCGTTAGATCAATTCCTTGCACCTGTTTTACACCAGGACGTTTACATTGCTTCCGCTTGAACTGGTACTCCCGATCGGAGCGGTGACTCCCGTCGTGGAGGCGGCAGCCTGGGTCTGATCACCGCCGCCATGATGATGGTGGTGATAATGAGTCTTTGCGGTCGACTGCATATCTTGCCCAAGTTTCTTCAGCGCATCTTGTGCGCCGTTTATGTCGCCCGCTTGCAGCGCGCTTCCTACGGCAGCAAGGTCTGCACTGAGCTGGCTTTGCTGTCCATTGGTCTGCTGGGCCGGCGTTCCCTGAGATGATTGCATCAGGTTCTGAATCTGTGAAAAGGCGTTCTGAGCACCTTTCAAATCTCCCGATTGGATCGCGGTGACCAAATTCTTGACATCGCTGCCAATTGAAGATGAATTGTTCTTTGCGTTTGGCGTGAAAAGGCTTGAACTCGACGAGATACCCTGCACCGACATGATTCTCCTCCTCAATATAATTTGAGCGGCCGGTTTGGAATGATTGTATTCGGCCTGCCATTAGAGATTATCGACCGATTAACGGAAAACTTTAGTCGGTGAGGGGGAGTGTGTTCTCCGTGCCGGGTATTAAGCTCCATGAATCATCTGAACAAAGAATCCAATTCCCAAGCCTTGGCATCGACATGTAAGGGCGCCATTCCTGGAGGATTCTTATCCCCAAATATATTTATCAAACAATCCTCGAGTTCGACAACACTCCAAAATAATGATGGAAATAGTGGTAAAAAATTCATACATAAAGAAGACCGCAAAGCGATTCAGCGAAGATATTCGGGGATTTCCCCGGATCGTTGACGTCGATTGTGCGGCTCAATCATCAACGCTGTTCGAGTTCGTTGGTCAAATTTATGCTCGAACCGTTCTGCAGTCAAAAAAAAGGAGTCTCTCTCTGTGACGTCAAATCATTTTGGAAAATTAGCTGATGGTAGAGAAACAACGTTGTTTATCCTCAAGAATAGGAATGGAAGGTCTGTTTCCATCACCAACCTTGGAGCAGCATTAGTATCGATAATAGTCCCGGATAGAAATAAAGTCATGGCGGATGTGCTCCTCGGCCATGAGGATGCGCAGGGATACGTCGACGACAATTCCTATCTCGGATTCATCGTCGGAAGATACGGCAACCGCATCGGAAAGGGAAAATTTTCGCTGGATGGGAAAGCCTATCAGCTCGGACTCAATGACGGTGAAAATCATCTTCACGGCGGAAAAGACGGCTTCAACAGGAAATTGTGGAAGGCGGCGATAAATGCAAGTTCTGCCGTCGAATCTGTGACCATGCATTGCTCCAGTCCGGACGGAGAAGAAGGGTACCCCGGAAAGGTTGTGCTGGACGTGACCTATTCATGGAACGATAACGATGAGCTGACGATTGATTATACCGGAACCACGGATGCCCCGACCATTCTGAATCCGACCAGCCATGGATATTTTAATCTGACAGGTGATCCCAATAATACGATTCTCGATCACGAACTAATGATCGCGGCCGATCAATTCACTCCTTCCGTCGCGGGGATGATCCCGTCGGGAAAGATCCTTTCGGTCGAGGGGACGCCGCTTGATTTTCGCTCTTCAAGGAGAATCGGCGACACGATCAATGATCCATACGATCAACTGCAGCTGGCAGGAGGGTACGATCATAATTGGGTTCTCCGGAACTACGACAAGACGCTGCATCAGGCGGCAACCGTGTACGAACCCAAAAGCGGCCGCTCTATGGAGGTGCTCACCGATCAGCCGGGAATTCAGTTCTATACCGGAAATTTTCTTGACGGCTCGCTGAAGGGCAAGGGGGGAATCGCGTACCGGTACCGGTCGGCGCTCTGCCTGGAAACGCAGCACTTTCCCGATTCGCCAAATCAGCCGAAGTTTCCATCTGTCATCCTGAGACCCGGCGAGACATATCGGCAGACAACGAAATATCGCTTTTCAGCCAGAACATAGAAACGTGGACGAGTGTCCTTTGTTTCCGACCAACTCTGTGAATCTTTTGATGCAATTTTATGAAGACGTTTCCGTGCGTCCGATCAAAATATCACGGGTCGAACAAACGCCCGCACTCGGAGCGGCAGTGTTTGCGGACGTGGCAGCCGTTAAGGAGCAGGGGAGGCTATGCAGCGCTTAATAGGTTGTACTGTGAATTGCACGACGCTTTCAGGACGAAGGAAAGTCACGGCGCGCTGTAAGGCGTGATAAAGGAACTACTCGTCTTGAGAGATTCAGTACGAAAGGGAAACTGATGCTCGAACGGTTGAAAAAAGATGTTCTTGAAGCGAACCTCGCTCTTGTAAAATATCGCCTAGTCACGCTCACGTGGGGGAACGTAAGCGCTATTTCACGCAGCGACGGGCTCGTCGTTATCAAACCGAGCGGAGTAGAATATGAGCAACTTACCGCTAAAGACATGGTGGTGCTGGACCTCAAAGGGGATATCGTGGAAGGGAAGCGGCGGCCGTCTTCAGACACGCCCACTCATATCGAATTATACAGAGCGTTCCCGTCCATCGGCGGGATCGCTCATAGCCACAGCGAGTATGCGACAGTTTTTGCACAGGCATGCCGTGAAATTCCATGCTTTGGCACGACACATGCCGACGCGTTTCACGGGGCCGTGCCGGTAACCCGGTTCCTGACGAAAGACGAGGTCGGCTCAGGATACGAGTTGAATACGGGCAAAGTAATTGTAGAGCGATTCTCGAAGCTCAACCCGATGGAGATCCCGGGCATCCTCGTCGCCGGGCATGCTCCCTTCACCTGGGGAACTGATGCGCTCGATGCCGTCAAGAATAATCTGATGCTTGAACGAGTTGCTTCGATGGCCCTTCGCACGCTCGCGTTGAACCCGAAACTTTCCCCGCTTCCCGATTATTTGCTCGAGAAGCATTTTTCAAGAAAACATGGGCCCGGTTCGTACTATGGGCAGAAGAAATAGATCTCCAAAAAATAATTCCTGAGGCACCGACTCTCGTGCCCGCAATGAACTACTGACAAAGGAAAATGGCTCATGATCGACCTTAAACAGTATGAAGTATGGTTTCTTACCGGAAGTCAACACCTCTATGGTCCGGAAACCCTCAAACAAGTTGAGAAAGACTCTCACGTTATTGTGAAAGGCTTATCGGAGTCGGCTCACATTCCTGTGAATATCGTCCATATGCCCGTGCTCACGACGCCGGAAGCGATTCTGAAGGTTTGCCTCGAGGCAAATAACGCGGCGTCCTGCATCGGCGTTGTCGCATGGATGCACACCTTTTCTCCGGCAAAAATGTGGATCGGCGGATTGAAGATATTGAACAAGCCGCTGCTCGACTTTCACACGCAATTCGGCCGCGACATCCCATGGGGCGAGATCGACATGGATTTCATGAACCTCAACCAGACTGCTCACGGGGGAAGGGAGTTCGGCTTCATCACGGCCCGAATGAAGAAGCCGCGGAAGGTTGTGGTCGGCTTCTGGCAGGATGAGAAGGTGCAAAACAAGATCGGCACATGGACACGCGCTGCGGCGGGCTGGGCCGATAGTCAGGGAATGAAGGTTGCACGGTTCGGCGACAACATGAGATATGTCGCTGTCACCGAAGGCGACAAGGTTGAAGCGGAATTGCGGTTCGGTTATTCTGTGAACGGCTACGGACTCGGCGACCTCGTGAGCGTAATGGGAAAGGTGACCGAAGCAGAAATCTCTTCCCTACTTTCCGTATATGAAGGGAAATATGAACTCGTCTCTGCGCTTCGAAAGGACGGAGAGAAACGACGCTCGCTGCAGGAGGCTGCGCGCATCGAACTTGCGCTCCGGGCTTTTTTGAAGGAAGGCAATTTCAAAGCGTTCACGACAACGTTCGAGGACCTGCACGGGCTTGAACAATTGCCGGGGCTATCTGTCCAACGGTTGATGGCAGAAGGGTACGGTTTTGGAGCGGAAGGCGATTGGAAAACAGCAGCCCTGCTCCGTGTCATGAATGTGATGGGAAGCGGGTTGAAGGGAGGCACCTCGTTCATGGAAGACTATACGTACCATCTCGACCCGTCGGGAAAGCAAGTCCTTGGTGCGCACATGCTGGAAATTTCAGAATCGATCGCTTCGGGAAAACCTAAACTGGAAATTCATCCCCTCTCCATCGGCGGCAAAGCGGATCCGCCGCGATTGGTTTTTGATGTCCCTCCGGGCCCCGCGCTTAACGCGACCGTCGTCGACATGGGAAATCGTTTTCGGATCATTGTCAACGAGGTCGATACGATCGCTCCGGCAAAACCGCTGCCGCGTTTGCCGGTTGCCCGTGCGTTGTGGAAGCCGAAGCCCGATTTTGAAATTGCGATCACGGCATGGATCCTCGCCGGAGGCGCTCATCATACCGTGTTCAGCCAGTCAGTGACGACGGAGTGTCTCGAAGATTATGCGGAAATTGCGGGCACTGAGATCCTGGTGATCGATGGTGAGACGAAACTCTCCGATTTTAAAAAAGAGCTGAGATGGAACGATCTGTCCTTTTAGCAGGCGGAGCACGAACAACTCGTTGATTCCAGTCCCGGAACACATCAGAGGATTGATCTTTGATTGCGACGGTACGTTGGTCGATTCGATGCCGCTGCATTTGGAAGCATGGAAAGAGGCGATCGAGTCGTTCGGAAGAGTGTATGATGCAGAATTCTTTTTCTCCAAAAAGGGGATGAGGGATACCGACATCGTTGAACAATTCAATCGCCGCTGCGGAATGGAGCTACACAGCGCGAGCGTCGTCGGTGCGAAAGACCACCTCTTCGAGCAGCATGTGGACAGCGTCAAGTTTGCGCGCCCGGTCGTCGATGTTGTTCAACGGCACCGCTCAGTACTGCCAATGTCCGTCGTCCCCGGAGGCGCGAGAGAAATTGTGGAAAGAGAATTAGAGGTTATCGGCATCGCTGCATTATTCGATGTGATTCTCACTGCCGATGATCCGTTCAAGCCTAAACCCTCCCCCGACCTGTCCGTAGAAGCTGCGCGAAAGATCGGCGTCCTGGCTTCATTATGCCAGGTGTTCGAAGATGGAGATATCGGTCTGCAGGCGGCGAGGAGTGCAGGAATGCTCGCCACGGATATTCGTTTATTCCTGCAGGAACGGCTCGACCATACCAAAATGGCGTTTGCAAAATGCCGTGATGATGGTGCTGCCGAGCGCAGCATGGCATCGAAATTATCCCGAGGCGAAGAATGACATTATTCAGTTCTCTTGAAACAACGAAGGAGACAGAATCAATAATGAGACGATGGCACATTCTACTTCAAGAGATAGCGCTTGGATGCATGATCGCCGCTGTATCTGTTCACTGTCAACCCCTCAACCCCGCGGCCGATTCCACTTCAATAGTCGTAGAAGGGAACGCACGATTCACGATTCTTACCTCTCAACTGATCCGAATGGAATGGAGCAGCGACCACTCCTTCGAAGATCGCGCCTCTCTCGTCTTCATCAACCGGAAACTGGAGCCGCCGCATTTTACCGTTAAGAGAGATACTGGATGGCTTGTCATCAAAACAGACAAGCTAAACCTCGAATACCGTCCGGATGGGAATTCTTTTTCATCCAACAACCTGAATATTCGCTTTGAACTGAACGGAACTGGGGTCCAATGGTATCCGGGATTGGAAGACAAAGGGAATCTTGGCGGAACGATCAGGACCCTTGACGGAGTACGAGGAGAGACCAAACTTGAACCGGGCATACTTTCCAAAGACGGATGGGTCTTGGTCGACGACAGCGATCGGCCGCTCTTCGATAATTCCGATTGGCCCTGGGTTACGGTCCGCCCTTCGGCCGAACATCAGGATTGGTATTTATTCGGCTATGGACATGATTACCGGAAGGCGATGCTCGATTTTACAAAAGTCGCGGGAAAGATACCGATGCCTCCCCGATTCGCGTTCGGACTCTGGTGGTCACGCTACTGGGCGTACACCGATGAAGAATTCAAAAACCTGGTCTCTGAATTCAGAATGCACGACGTACCTCTCGATGTGCTTGTCATCGACATGGACTGGCACGAAACATTTGATTTGCGATGGGGGCGGTCGCCGAAAGACCAGGCCGGACAGCCTCATGGATGGACAGGGTACACATGGGACCGGAATTACTTTCCGGATCCTCAGGGCTTTCTTGCATGGTGCGACAGCGAGGGCCTGAAGACTCCGCTGAATCTTCATCCTGCTTCGGGAATACAGCCGCACGAAGATCATTATCCCGAAATGGCATTGGCGATGGGAATCGATACTGCGACGAAGAAGTACGTTCCTTTCGATATCGTGGACAAGAAGTTCGCCGCGAACTATATGAACCTGATCATTCATCCCCTTGAACGTCAGGGCGTTGATTTTTGGTGGCTCGACTGGCAGGCGTGGGGAACGACAAAAATTCCCGGTGTGACGCCAACCTGGTGGCTGAATTATGTTTTTTTCACAGACATGGAACGAAAGAATGCTGAACGTCCCCTGCTCTTTCACCGGTGGGGAGGACTCGGGAATCACCGTTACCAGATAGGATTTTCCGGGGATGTCGTCTCCGTGTGGGAATCGCTCGCGTTCCAGCCAAGATTCACTGCAACGGCCGCAAACGTGGGTTACGGGTATTGGAGCCACGACATCGGCGGACATATGCCGGGGGAGATTTCTCCGGAGCTCTATACACGCTGGATTCAGTGGGGCGTTTTCAGTCCGATCCTGCGGACACATGTCACAAAGAACGGCAAAGCCGAAAGAAGGATCTGGGCGTATCCCGAAGATCAGTTCGAAATGATGCGCGACGCGATCCTTCTTCGCTACTCGCTTCTGCCGTACATTTACACTGCGGCGCACAATACGTACGAGAACGGAATCTCAATTGTCCACCCGATGTACTATGAAGATCCCGAATCGCCGGAGGCATATGAATTCAGCGGAGAGTACCGTTTTGGGGATGACATGGTTGTTGCGCCCGTAACAGTTCCTGTAGATTCATCGAGCCTTCTCGCCGAAAATAAAGTTTGGCTTCCGGCGGGAAATTGGACCGAATGGTTTACCGGGCATCGTCTTACAGGCCCCGGCGTCTTTGTCCGCCACTTCGCAGAAGATGAGATACCGGTGTATGTAAGAGACGGTGCGATCATACCAATGCAACACAAGATGAAGTCGACGCATGCGTCTCCCGTCGATCCATTGATCCTGACTGTTTTTCCTGGAGATTCCGGATCGTGCGACGTATACGAAGATGAAGGAAATACTCTTGGCTATCGGGAAGGACGTTCGGCCATCACCCACGCCGAAATGCATCGGTCGCGCGACGGTGTCCTCACTATGAGAATTTCGCCTGTTGCCGGAGGTTATCCCGGCATGATGACTGAGCGTGCGTACGAAGTTCGCGTTGTCAATTCTTCCCGGCCGCTGTCCATATCCTGCAACGGCAAAGCGATTGTGCAAACGGAGAACGCGGCAGGCGGGGGATGGAGATTTGATGGGGAGCGCATGACACTTATCGTGCGGACGCCGCAGGTCCCGGTCAACAAGAGAGCAGAACTCAGCATCACGAGTGAAGATCGTGATAATAACCTGTCGAATATCCCCGACGGCTTCAGGGGAATGATCGCCCGTCTTCACCGCGCCGCCAGCCTCATCAACGCGACAGCCTGGCCAAACGACTGGTCCCCCGATGTCCTGATCCATGCCGAACAAACCGGCAACCGTCTCTCGCTCCATCCGGAAGACATGCGGGCTGAATTGTCGGGGTTGGTGTCGGATCTGCGCTCGCTGCCGGGCGCTTTGGATTCTCTGCGGATTCAGGAGGCGGTGCTCCGTAAAGTAAAAGCTCACCTCGGCGACGTTCTCTCCCCGTGACGCATGGCACTGCTCGCTTCGCCGTTATGGCGATTAGAACAAGAAAATTTTACGGAGTGCCGACAATTGGGAATGATGAAAATTACATGATGCCTATTCTATTACACTAAGTCTTCTATAGATTTTAAAATAAACCCATACTGCGTTCATCAGCATCAATGCACTCGTGATGAAGAATACATATCTGATGCCCAAGTAAGCTGCCACTTGCCCGCCTAGGACAGAACCTGCGAAGCCGCCTAAATATACTGCCGACATACTAAAACCAAATACTCTTCCTGTAAGCTGATCAGGCGTAATTCTCTTGATCAGAGTATTAACAGAAGGATTCAATCCCGCAGTTGCCAATCCTAGTAAGAAACGCAGCCCCAGCAGCTGCCATGGGTTCGATACGAACGCCTGAGGAATAAAAAAAACTCCTGCAGCGATCAGCGCAACCAACATCACTTTCTGAGGTCCGATCCTGTCAGATAGTTTTCCCAGGCGTGGAGCTGCAAGTATATTCGCCAGACCTGCGGCCGAGAACACCATTCCAGCCAATAGTGCAACATGACCGGCATTGTTGGATAATTGGGCGACGTAGATTGTTATAATTGGTTCGATAGAATATAACCCCAGGGTCATAAAAAAATAGGTCACAAAAATTGCGATTGTCAAACTTCTTTCGGGAACATTATTCCATATTTCCATCATGCCAAGCGTTTTCATGTTTGGACGCCTGAAATGTTCCTTCACAAAGAAAAGTGTCGTTATAAATGCGATGAACATTAACCCGCCGGTTATAAAAAATACACTTTGTAATCCAATCTCCTCCGCTATATAACCTCCCATCATCGGACCAAGCAATGAACCTGCGATACTTGATGTTGACAGCGTTCCCAATGCCCATCCGGCGTGTTCTCTATCTGTTTGCGTTGCAATCAAAGTAATGCATGCCGTGCTATATCCTGTGATCGCTCCTTGCAATAATCTTAGCGCTATCAACTGGAATACATTTTGCGCGAACCCCATGCTGAAGACAATAACTGCCATACCAAGGCTTGCCCGCAGAAGCATTGGTTTCCGTCCGAATCTATCGGCGGCATAACCCCAGATCGGCGAGAAGACAGCTGACAATACAAAAGTGATACCAAAAGCAATTCCAGAATATTGTTCAATTAACTCTGTGCTGTCAACTCCAAGGTGCTTAATAAAGAGAGGCAGCACAGGAGCAACCTGGCTCATTCCTACACCCGTTACGAACATCCCAAACCAACAAACGATCAAATTCCTTTTCCAAATTGGCATGGATACGTGTCTTCCTGCTCTTTTTGATTCGTTAATGTCGTCAGTAAAAATCTACCTGTAATCGATGGAACAGTCAAGAAAAAAAGACCATTGCTGGGCTTAGTACCTGGAATGGGGTCAATGTTGTTCGAAGGATCACACATCCCATATCCGCATAAACTTCTTCTTGCTTACTGCCTACGCCGCTAAGCGATGGATTCATCATGAAGTAGAGTAATGACGAATATTCTTAGACGACGGAGTACGGCCATCACTTGTGAGTAGAGATCAAGACGGGATAATCTTTGTCTATTGTATTTTTCAGATCACGAATATTTCGACGCACAACGGCGTACCTATTTACCCGAAGATTTTTTCAAGGGATCAATGCACGAAGAGAGTTTGCTGCTAGCGCTTGGAAGGAGGGAGTGCGGCTCGTCCGGCGATCGGCGCCGGGATTCCAAAAAAGCCTAATGTATTTTCGAGCGAAGGGATTGAATCGATGTGGTAAAGTTTACCTTGTATTGCACGAGAACGATATTTCTAATAAAATCAATCTCGACCATTCATGATGAAAGATCTCATTCAACCGGAGAACAGTTAAAAGCCCAGTAGTGAACCATTCCTTAAGGCCTATGTCGAGGACTTTACCGAGAACAACAGGAAACGATTCAGACGCGAAGAACGCAGGTAGCTTTTCTGACGGTTTTGGTATGGTGACGTCGGCAATAGGGTTCTCTTTACAACGGCCCCGCTTTAGGGGAGTCTGAAATGCAGACCTCAAATGCCGATACTATTTTCTTGCATTGACGATGGAGGTCGAGCGTGTCTTCTCCGCCAAAAACTGCTCGCAGTATGATACTTCGACAATGTCGAGGTCCACGTTAACGACAAAATCTTCGAACCCGTTGAGGCAGTATGGGTGAACTTGCTTTGTCTTGGAAGTATAAGCGGCGGCGGAGTAGCTGGACTATTCGATAATAAATTCAGAAAAGCATATGGACTTTTTCTGTGACGGGCTTGTCTCAAAACTCCGAATATATTTCGGCTCATCATTTTTTAACCGGTTTCGAGCGGACACAGTATTTCTATGTCCATCGTTAGTTTAGAACCAAATATATCAGATTCCATTGGCTCATTTATGCAGGAACATAAAAAAAATCCCATCAACGGTTACCAAATTGGTTACCATTCGATGGGGTATGAGTCAATACACTTGGATTGTATCAGCTATCGCCGATTTCGTGTGCCCGAGGGGAGACTTGAACTCCCATGCCCTTGCGAGCGCTGCCAAAAACAAACAAATTTTACGGTACAATCCCACTTTTTCGACGATTGGTTACCAATGCGGTTACCAATTTTCTCGTCGATTATTATTTCATTCTATATAAAAATTTGAATGGACATTGTCAACAATTTGTATTTACGATCGTGTTTTTCCGCAAACAGCACGCACAACCGTTCCGGTCTGCGAGCAGTATGTATGATGGAGTGGAGCGCCGAGTGTTCAATCGTTGCGGGGTAGATTTCCTAAATTGACTGTAGTGTCTGTTTGCGTCTTGAAGACAGTCAGTGAAAAGTAATCATTTATAAGGCGTTTTCGATCAATTGACTGTAGTGACTATTCTTTTTCTATTTAATATAGAATTTATAATAACAGTAAGAGTATATCTAATATATCTAATAGTAAACTCGGAAAATATACAGCCAATGCGGTCAGTATGAACAATCGCACGAATTTAAAGGGAATATCGCGTAGTATTAGTGA
>Ga0265338_10002702_pt1 | contig 26065 bp, 21 predicted proteins | sample 42126metaG_FD_193579 | JGI IMG/M metagenome (GOLD analysis project Ga0265338, IMG submission 193579) | Rhizosphere microbial communities from Carex aquatilis grown in University of Washington, Seatle, WA, United States - 4-21-26 metaG | ecosystem: Host-associated > Plants > Roots > Rhizosphere...
CGCATGGTGATGAAAGGCACTTTCGTAGATCGGAGCACGCATCTGGGCGCAGGCGCGGGTCCGGGCGCCGCCGCAGGTCTGCGCGCCGCCGCAGGTCTGGATGCCGGGCCGGCTGAGCTTGCGGCCGGCCAGGTGGCTGACGTTGTCGTGGCCGGCTATGGCCCGGCCGGCGCGTGCGCCGCGATCGCGGCGCACGACAGCGGCGCCAGTGTCATCATCGTCGAGGCCGCCACCCGGGGCGGCGGGAACGCCCGGTACAGCGGCGGCTTCCTGTTCGACGTGCCAGAACCGCGCACCGTAGATCACCTGGACGCGCTGTGCTTCGGCCGGACGGCCCGGCCGGTGCTTGCGGCGTACGCGGACGGCCTGCACGAGATCGACCAGTGGCTGACCTCGCTGGGCGGCTCGACGGTGGCCTTCGACCCGCCGGCTGCCCGGCTGCCCGCGCCCTTCCCGTCCTGGCCGCATTTCCCGGCCGGCGGCAGCATCCGGTACCGCGTCACGGCCGGTGGCGACGGGCGCCGCGGCGAGGCACTCTGGCAGCTACTGGACGCGGCCGTGCGCGAGCGCGGTATCCCGGTGTACTTCGAGACCGCCGCTTGCCGCCTCGTCCTCGACCAGGAGGAGGTGACCGGGCTGGTGGTCACCCGGGACGGCGCCGAGACAACGCTGTGCGCCCGCGGTGGCGTGCTGCTGGCCTGCGGCGGGTTCGAGGCCGACGCGTCGCTGACCGACGCTTACCTGCCGCTCGGGCCGGCCTGGCCGGTCGGCTGCCCGACCAACACCGGCGCGGGACTGCGGATGGCGCAGGCGGCCGGCGCGGATCTCTGGCACATGTATGGATTCTTCGGCTGGTTCGCGGTCAGGACACCGCAGTTCGCGGCCCCGTTCGCGGTGGACTTCTGCGCGCCCAGCTACCTCTTTGTCGATTCCGATGGCCGCCGGTTCGCTGATGAGACTGGCCATGAGGTACATGACCGGCTCCGCGCGCTACTCAGCTATTTCCCGCACAACGGGAACCGGCCGCGGCTCCCCAGCTGGGCGATCTTCGATGAGGTCACCCGGCTGGCTGGACCGCTCAACGGGCTGCTCGGCACGCCGAACGACTACGCCTGGAGCGCTGACAACTCCGCTGAGGTGGACCGCGGCTGGATTGTCTCGGCGGACAGCCCGGCCGACCTGGCCGCCCGGATCGGTGTCGACCGCGACGTGCTGGAAAGCACGCTGGCCGAGTACAACGCAGCCGCGCATGCGGGCCAGGACCGGCGGTTCGGCCGGTCCGCGGACACCCTGGTGCCAATCGACACCGGCCGGCTGTACGCGATCGAGACCTGGCCGGGCATCGCGGGAACCACCGGCGGCCCTCGGCACGATGAGCGGGCCCAGGTCGTCCGTCCGGACGGGCAGCCGGTCCCTGGTCTCTACGCGGCGGGCGCCGTAAGCCTCGTCTGGGGACATCTGATCGAGCACGGCGGCGGCCTCACCGACGCGATCGCCTTCGGCCGCATCGCGGGCCGCGAGGCCGCGGAGCGGTCGGGCCGCAACGCGGGCCGCGATGCCGCTGACAAGACGGCCGTCAGCGTGGATCGCCAGGCCGAGAACGCCGGGAAGGCGGACGGCCGATGAGCGAAGGGGACCTCACCCAGCGGGTCGCGGTGGTGACCGGCGGGGCAGGCGCGATCGGCGGCAGCATCGCGGCGGCCCTCGCCGCTTCCGGGCACGTCGTGGTCACCCTCGACCAGGCCGGCGATCCGCCCGTTGACCTGTCGCGCGCGGAAGAGGTCCACGACGCGGCGGGCGCTGTGCTCGCCCGGCACGGGCGGTGTGAGGTTCTGGTGCACGCGGCGGCCGCCTTCGACCGGGCCGACCTGGCCAGCATCGACCTGGCCACCTGGCGGCGGGTGCAGGCCGTCAACGTCGAGTCCGCCCTGCTGCTCGCGCAGGCATTTGCTCCCGGCATGGCCGCGGCCGGGTTCGGCCGGATCATCTTCGTCGTCTCCGACACGATCTGGTCTCCCCCGGCCGGGGACATGCTGCCCTATGTGACCAGCAAGGGGGCGCTCGTGGCGCTGGCCCGGACGCTGGCGGTCGGCCTCGGCGGCGACGGCATCGCGGTGACCTGCGTGGCTCCCGGGCTGACCGCCACCCCGGCCGCGCGGCAGGGCATGACCCAGGCCGCGTTCGACGACGTCCGGTCCCGTCAGGCGCTGCCGCGGACGCTGGTCCCGGCCGACGTGGCAGCGACGGTCTGCTTCCTCGCCTCAGCCGCCGCCGCCGCCCTCACCGGCCAGACCATCTGCGTAGACGGCGGCCTCATCCTCCGCTAACCGTCCGCCCTCAACGAGATGAGATGCGTTTTGCTGTCGTTAGAACGACAGTTGAAGCGCTTTACTGTCGTTCGCGCCGGGGTGCGGAGGGGGGCGGCTAGGGGTGCTGGTTGAGGGGGGCGTTGGCGGGAGCCAGGTAGGAGCAGAAGATGCCGTCGGGATCCCACCGGGACCGGACCTCAGCGAGGCGGCGGTAGGCCTCGTCGGACATGAACCGGTCGGTGCGCTGCTGAAAGTCGGTGTCGCCGAGGTACGCGCCGCAGCCCATGCCAGCCAGTTCCCGGGTGCGTGTGTGCACCCAGTTGGCGTACCGGTCGTCGTCACCGGGGTCCGTGTAGATCACATACGTCGCGAGATACACGTTGGCCTCAACCGAGAACGCCATGTCCGGCAGCGGCCGGGTCGGCGCCCAGCCGTACCAGATCGAGAACGAGTGCTCAGTCGGCAGTTCCCGCCACATCCGCTCCAGCGTCGGCGCGATCTGCGCGGCCGGCGCGTCGGTCCAGGTGCAATCGACCAGGTAGCGGTGGCCTTCCGGGTTCTGCGTGGCCTGGGCCGCGTTCTCCTCCGCGATCGAGGTCACGCCGCGCACGTGGCCCAGCCCGCGGCCGGCGATCGGGCAGGCGTGCAGCGGTGCGAGCCGCTGTTCGACCTGCGCCGCCGAGTCCCCGGCGGCCGTCGTATGCAGCAGCAGCACCGTACCCTCCGGGCGGCGGACGCCCGGGTCCAGCGGCACGTCGGGCAGCCTGGTCGCGGCGAGCACGGGCTCCACCGTCACATCGAGCGCGGGCAGGGTCTCGTGCAGCCAGGCCAGCAGCGGGCCGGCGTCGTCCAGCCGGAAGGTCCAGGTGTCCTGGATCATGACCGGGGGCTGTGGATAGGTGCGCAGGTGGAAAGTGGTGACCAGGGCCGGGAAGCCGGGACCGGCGCCCCGTGCGGCCCAGTAGAGATCGGCGTTCTCCTGCTCGTCGGCGTGCACCGGCCGGCCATCGGCGGTCACCGCGTCGATAGCCACCACGTTCTCGCAGCCCCAGCCCCACGCCCGGCCGTTCCAGCCCTGGCCGCCCTGCAGCAGGTATCCGCCCAGGCCGACCGACTGGCAGTGGCCGGCCGGGAAGGCCCGGCCGTGGGTGGCCAGGAATGGCTCCAGTTCCGTGCCACCCTGGACCGCTGGACGGGCCGCGGCGACGCCGGCCGCCGCGTCGTAGCGGATGTCCCGCATTGCTCCCAGGTCGATCAGCAGGGCGTCATCGCGCACGCTCCACGCGGCCCAGGAATGGCCGCCGGCCCGCACTGATATTCGCAGTCCCTCGGCCCGGGCCAGCCGCACGCCGGCGACGACATCGGCATCGTCCGCGGCGAGCAGGACGGCGGCCGGGAAACGGTCTGGCCGGCGGGCGTTGAAGACGCGGCCCACCCGGGCCGCCTCGTAGCCCGCTTGGTCTCGGCGGAAGAACTGGCCGGTGAAGCGGCTAGGCGATGGCGATGGCGACACGAAGTTCTCCAGCGGGTCTGCGGCGGCCCCATGGCGGCCCCGCGGTGGCGGGTCTGCGGCGGCCCCGCAGCGGGTCTGCGATGACGGTTCTGCGGGGTCTGCGGTGTCGGTTCTGCGGGGTCTGCGGTGTCGGTTCTGCGGTGTCGGGTCTGCGGTGTCGGGTCTGCGGGTGTCGGGTCTGGGGTGTCGGAGGTCGGGGAAGGAGGGTTAGCCGATGGCGGCGGCGCCCCCGTCCACCGGGATGTTGGCCCCGCTGACGTGCGCGGCTTCGTCGGAGGCCAGGAACAGCACGGCGTTGGCCACATCCTCCGGCTGGCCGACCCGGCCGAGCGGGATGCGGGCGAGTTCACCGGCGAACGGGCTGCCGGTGTCCGCCAGCAGCGGGGCGGTCTGCGGAGTCGCCGTCATGGCCGGGCTCACCGCGTTCACCCGGATGCCGTGCGGGCCGCCCTCGGTCACCAGTTGGTAGGTCAGCGACAGCACGCCGCCTTTCGCCGCGCCGTGCGCGTTCTGCGGCATGAAGAAGGCCCCCCGGGTCGCGGAGATTGACGCGATGTTCACAATCGAGCCGCCACCGCGTGTGACCAGGTGCGGCCACACGGCGCGGGTCACCAGGAACACGATGTCCAGCTCGTTGCGGATGGTGAACGACCAGTCCTCGACGGACAGTGAGCTGATCGGGCCGAAGCGGATCGCGGAGGCGTTGTTGACCAGGATGTCCACGCCGCCGTAGACCGCGACAGCGCTGGTGACCCAGCTATCGGCGCCCGCCTCCGACGAGAGGTCCACCGGCGCCATCGCGGTCATCTCGCCGCCGGCGTCGCGGGCCAGCCGCACCGTGTCGTTGGAGCCTGCCGGGTTCAAGTCGCAGCCCACCACCCTGGCACCCTCCCGGGCGAGGGTCAGCGCGCTGGCCCGGCCGATGCCGCCGGCCGTGCCGGTGACGAGCGCGATCTTGCCGGACAGTCTTCCCACGGTCGCTCCAGGTCGCGCAGACGTTCCAGGTACCGGCGTTCCAGGTACCGGCGTTCCAGTACCCCCGGGCGGGCGTTCCAGATAGCAAGGGCGTTTCGGGTACCACGGGCAACGCGTCGCCGCCGGCCTGGGTAGCCTAGACCTTGACATTCGGCTGGCGGAATCCGATTTTAGTAGCCGAGAACTTTCGAGCACAACTTAGCCGTACCAACTTCTCAGCACAGTGTTCACACCACAGGAGCAGCCCATGGATGTCGGCCTGGCGATGACCGCCCGCAACCACCCGGACAGCCCGCAGCCGCTCACCACCAGCTACGCCGAGGTGCTCGACGAGGCCGTGTCGGGCGAGCAGCTCGGCTTCCGTAGCTGGTGGCTCGCGGAGCATCACTTCGCCGAGGACCAGCACAACCCGTCCCAGTTCCCGGTGCTGGCGGCCGCGGCGGCCCGGACCAGTTCGATCCGGCTGGGTACCTATGTGCTGCTGCTGCCGTTGCACCACCCGATCCGGGTGGCCGAGGACGCGGCCACAGTGGACATCCTGTCCGGCGGCCGGCTGGAGATGGCGATCGGTGCCGGGCCGATGCCAGGCGAGTGCGCGGTCTTCGGCATCGACCCTAAGGAATCGTTCGGCCGTACCTACGAGGCACTGGATGTGATCGAGAAGTGCTTCACCGAGGATGAGTTCAGCCACGAAGGCAAGTACTTCCAGTTCAAGAACGTGCGGATGACCACCAAGCCGGTGCAGGCGGCGGGCCCGCGCATCTACATCGCCGCGCTCGGCCCGCAGAGCCTGGTCCGGGCCGGCCAGCGCGGCTTCAGCCTGGCCTCGATGGTGCACACACCGCTCTACCCGAAGTACCTGGAGGCGCAGGCCGCGGCGGGCCGGACCCGGGTCGACTACCGGCTGCTGTCCGGCCCGCTCGCCGTCCATGTCGCCGAGACCAGGGAAAAGGCATGGGACGAGGCTGAGCGCGGCCTGCACTGGTGGGTCGAGTTCTACCGGCGCCGTGGCATGCAGATGCCGCTGGCCCCGGTGGGCGAGATGCGCAACGACCCCAAGGCGGGCATCTACGGCGTCCCGTTCGCGGTGGGCACGCCGGACCAGGTCATGGAGGCCCTCAGTGCCTATAAGGACCTGCCCATGGACGAGATGTCGATCCAGTTCCACCACCCGGGCATGGACCCGCGGCACGTCGATGCGAGCATGCGGCTGTTTGCCGCTGAGCTGCTCCCGGAGATCGGATCATGGAGCGGCGGCGCCGGAGGCGGCGGGGCAGCATGACCGCTGATCCGCCCCGTCCGGCGGTCCGCGGCCTGCACCACATCGGATACTGGACCAGCGACCTGGACATCGCCATGGAGCAGGCCAGCCGACTGCTCGGCGTCGGGCCGTTCCAGGTGCTTGAGCACGTCAACCTGGGGGAATTCCGCTTCCGGGGTGAGTCGGCCGTGCTTGATCACAGCGCCGCCTTCGCCAGCTGGGGTCCGGTGCTGCTGGAGCTGAACGTCCTGCACGAGGTGCAGCCAGCCGAACTCCGGGATGTGCTGGGCGTGCGGCATGGTGCCGTGAGCCACGTGGCCTGGACAACTGATGATCTTCAGTCCGAACGGGAGCATATGAGCTGGGGCGGCTGCCCGCTGCTGACCACCTCGGTGGGCGGGGCTGTCGCCGACTGGTTCTCGGGCGGCAGCCTGTTCGGGCACCCCATCGAGATCCACCAGCCCACCGCGGGGGTGCTGGATTTCTGGCGTTCGGTCGCCACGCCGCCTTCAGCCTGATCTGCCTGGGGCTGGCCGGGCTCGGGTCGGCCGGGCTCGGGTCGGCCGGGGGGCTGCCGGGGGCTGCCGGCCGGGGCTGGCCTGCTGGTTCGCCGGGACCTTGGCCGCCGCGTCTCAGCTTCCCGCCGCGAGCCGTGCGGTCAGCTCATCCCTGGCGGCTGGCCAGTCGTCGTCCACCATGGCGTATTGCACCGTGTCCCGCCAGCTGCCGTCCCGGCGCTTGCGGTGCTTGCGCAGTACTCCTTCCCGCACCGCGCCGAGACGCTCGATCGCGGTTTGCGACCGGGTGTTGTAGATGTCGGTGTGCCAGACGACCCGGACCGCGCTGAGCGTCTCGAAGGCGTACGTCATCATGAGCAGCTTCGACTCGGTGTTGTGCCCGGTGCGCCACCAGGGCTGGCCGAGCCAGGTGTGGCCGATGCCCAGGGTCCGCAGGGCCGGGTTCAGCTCGTAGAGGGAGCTGGTTCCCGCGAACTGGCCCGTGCTGGCGTCGATCTGCGCGTAGGGCAGCCTGGCTCCCCTCGCGCGGGCGGCGAGCGCGTGGGCGATGTGGCGGGTCGCGTCCGCGACGGTGACGGGCTGGGCCATGGCACCTCCGGGCGGGCTCAGCCAGCGGAACACTTCGGCGCCCTCCGCGCCGCTTCCAGCCGCCGCGAGGTAACCGGGAGCGTGCTCAAGGGTCAGCGGCTCCAGCCGGATCCGCCGTCCGCGCAGAACCGGCATCGCAAACCAGAGGTCGTCGTTTAGCACGCCGTGCATGATCTCAGCCGCCAGGCCGCTGCCGCGCGTCATTTTTCCCGGCTCCCGGGGGTCGTGAGCCCTCAGCTTGCGGCACGGGGTTTGCTGGCACAGACCCAGCGGAAGACGTTGCGCATGCTGATGATCCCGGTGGCGGGCTCGGTGAACGGGGTGACCGCCGACCCGATGGCGGCGCGGACTGCCTCCCGGCCGCTGTCCTGAGCCGCCCTCGCCCCGCCCGCCGAGCTCAGCAACCCACGCTGGGCGTCGGCCAGGGTGGCATAGCGCCAGACGCATACGACCTCGCCGACGGAGACCTGCCGCAGGCCGGCGGCGGCCAGGGCCGACTCCAGGTTCCCCGGGGCCGACAGCGAGTACGGCGCGTGCGCGGCCTGCCGCTGCGGTGGGCTGAGCGCCGACATGGCGTGGTGAACGACCGTGGACTCGGACCGTTCCGGCTCGGCGAAGGTGGCGACCGCGACCGCGCCGCCGGGCCGGCAGACCCGGGCCGCCTCATGGAGCGCGCGCAGCGGATCACCCGCGAACTGGAACGTGTTGGCTCCGACGATCACGTCGAAGGATTCATCAGGCAGCGGCAGGCTCTCCATGTCCGCGAGCCAGAGGCCGGCCTCCGGCAGCCGGGCGCTGGCCACCGCGAGCAGGCCTGCTGCCACGTCGACACCGGTCACGGCGGCTCCCCGGGCGGCCGCGAGGGCCATCATCAGGCCGCTGCCGCAGCCGACATCGAGCAGGTCGGTGCCGGCGCCGACCGACGTCGCGTCCAGCAGCGCCTCGAACAACGGCTTGGTGTGCGGCTCGGCGAACAGGGCCCACCCGTCCGGGTCGCTATCCCACAGCCGCCGCTGCACCTGCGCGGCGGGGGTCAGTGGGCGGCCCGGGCGCCAGCCGGTCATGATGCCGCCCGCGGGGTGATGTTCTGGTTCAGCCGGAAGATGTTCGCCGGGTCGTAGACGGCCTTGACCGCCTGCAGGCGGCGCAGAGTGGCGCCGTAGGCGATCTGGCCGCTGGCCCGCTCGTCGGCGTCCATGAAGTTGACGTACGCGCCACCTGAGCAGACGGGCTGCAGCGCCGCGAAGGTCTCCCGAACCCAGCGGATCTCCCGGTCGGTGTCCGCCGCGGACCGCCAGCTCGCCGGGACGTTGATCAGCCACGACGCGGCGCGGTGCGGGAACGCCGTGCCATCCGGCGCGACCTGCCGGATGGCACCACCCATGCTCAGCACCTCGATCTGCGACACCTCCGAGCCCAGCCGCCGCCCCCGGTCAGCGAGAACATCGATCAGGTCAGCGGTCAGTTCGTCAGCGAACGTGGCCTTGACGTACGACAGCAGCCCCGGGCCGAAGAACTCATCACCTTCGGTCTGGATCTGGCCAAACGGAACCACCCCCAGATCACTAGCAACCGGGCGGAGTTCATCCCGCAACTCGCTGAGCAGCTTCATCCCCGGGTCCGGATCGCCGGACCACTCGATAACCGACATGATTCCTGGCCTGCCCACGATCCCGGCCGGCATCCAGGGCAGCGGTGGGGCCTTGCGGGTGAAGCTCGTCCAGAGCAGTTCATCCGGCGCTCCGCCGGACATCACCTGCTGCGCCCGGCCCAGCACCCGGTGCGCGTCGGCCATCTCGTGGTAGCTGGCCAGGACCGTCAGTTCGGATAGCTCGTGCAGGGCGAATTCGAACTCGGTCACCACGCCGAAGTTGCCGCCGCCGCCGCGGATGGCCCAGAACAGGTCGGGGTGGGAGTCCGCGGCGGCTCGTCGCGTGCGGCCGTCGGCCGTCACGACTTCGGCTGACCGGAGGCTGTCGATGGTCAGGCCGAACCGGCGCATCAGCCGGCCCACCCCGCCGCCCAGGGTCAGCCCGGCGACCCCAGTGTGTGAGATGACCCCGGCTGGAACGACCAGACCGTGTTGCTGGGTGGCCCGGTCTACGTCGCCGAGCAGCGCGCCACCAGCCACGGTCGCCCGGCGGGCCACCGGGTCGACCGAGACCCCGTTCATCCGCTGCAGGTCGATGACCAGGCCTCCGTCGCAGGTGCTGAACCCGGGCAGGCTGTGACCGCCGCCCCGGACCGCGATCACCAGGTCGTTAGCGCGCGCATAGCCGATGGCGGCCGCGACGTCGGCGGCGCTGCCGCACCTCGCGATCACCGCCGGGCGCCGGTCGTGCATGGCGTTCCAGACCCGGCGCGCCCCGTCGTAGCGGTCGTCGACCGGGGTGATCGCCTCGCCGGTGAATCCTGGGATGACGGCGGTCGTCGGCATCAATCGCACTCCAGTACCTATAATCTTATATATATCTGTAGAGATATCATGAGGGCCATCTCCGAGGCAAGGAGGAGCGGTGGCAGGTGATCGCCCCGCCACGGATCCCGCCGCCGATCATCCGGATGACGGCGTAGCGGGCGGCCCGGCCAGCGACGTAGCCGGCGCGCCAGCCAGTGATCTGGCCGGCGCGCCAGCCAGTGATCTAGCGGACGGGCCAGGCAGTGATCTAGTGGGCGCGCCAGCCAGTGATCTAGCGGGCGGGCCAGGCAGTGATCTGGCCGGCGGGCCAGGCAGTGATCTAGCGGGCGGGCCAGCCAGCGACCTGGCCGGCGGGCCAGCCAATGTGATGGTGGATGTCGCGGTCGCTCGTGACCTGGCGGTTGTCCTGCATGATCTGGCCTGGCTGCTGCCCCGCACCATCGGCCTCACGGCCGCCCGCCAGGATCCCCTGCCGGCCTCGGAGCTTGAGGTCATGCGGCTGCTGGCCCGCAGGCCGGGGCTCAGCGTCAACGACGTCGCCCGCGAGCTGAGCATGCAGCCGAGTAACGCCAGCACGGCGATCCGCTCGCTCGTCGCGCGGGGCACGCTCCAGCGGCGGCGCGACAGTACTGACGGCCGTATCGTCCACCTGGAGCCAACGCCCGCTGCCTACGTGGCCCGCGATCGTCGCGAGCGAGTCTGGGGCGAAGCCCTCAGCGATGTGCTGGCCAGCCTGGCTCTATCGGACCGGCAGCGACTGGTCGAGGCCGTTCCGGTGCTGCGGCTCCTGGCCGCGCGCCTGGCCGGCGAAGCGGCCCCGTAGCGGGCCTTACCAGCGGGCTGTCATCGCTCGATGTGCTCGGAGCGAGGCTCGGGACCTTCCGCGTCCACCCATGTGTCGCCGTGTGGCCCGGGATGCCGGCCCTGCTTAGGATTCCGGTCGCCGTAGTTGTCGTACATGCTTTCCGCGGTTCTATTGCTCCGGTGGCTCAGCCATCGTGTCTGGACGCCGGCGATCGAAAGGAACGCGTAGATGCCGAACCCCAGCACCGCCACGATGAGCAAGTCGATCCACATAGGGATCACCTCTAGCCATTTACTTTCATGAAACGTGCGCAAATTGACAGTATCATAAATTCTAGTAATAAGAAATATATAAGAAATGCAGTGAATTGCCCGACCAGCGCAAATCCGGGTGAGTCCCAATCCGTTACGCTGTGTTCGCGAGACCATCAGGGCTGGTCGATGCCGCCGCGGTGCTGCGGCCGCTGGCCCCGCGCCTGGCCGGCGAGAGACGAACGGGGGGACCGCGTGACCGACTTGATGCTGTTGTCCAACTCGTTCAGTCCGGGGCTGGGCCTGCTGGAGCACGCCATCGACACCATCGGTGAGTTGCTGAACGAGGGTAGCCGGGTCCTGTTCATCCCCTTCGCTTCGAGTGATCCAGACGCCTACACCGACGCCATGACCGACGGCCTCGCGCCGCTCGGTGTGCGGGTGACGGGTGCCCACCGGGTCACCGACCCGGTGCGGGCACTGGCGGAGCACGACGCGGTATTCGTCGGGGGTGGTAACTCGTTCCGGCTGCTGCGCGCCGCCGAGCGCAGTGGCCTGCTGTCAGTCATCCGGGAGCGGGTCGCAGTCGGCATGCCCTATCTCGGTGCGAGCGCGGGGGCGAACCTGGCCTGCCCGACCATTCGCACCACCAACGACATGCCGATTGTGCAGCCAGCCTCCCTGAACGCGCTGGAGTTGATCCCTTTCCAGATCAACCCGCACTATCCCGCGACCGCGCAGGACGGTTATCCGGGTGAGACGCGGGATACCCGCATAGTGCAGTTCCTGGAAGAAAACGACGTGCCGGTCCTCGGGCTTTGCGAGGGCTCCTGGGTCAGGGTCCAGGGGGCGACCGCCTCGATCGGCGGAACGGCCGGTGGCCGGCTGTTCGCCCGCGGCGCCGCGCCGCGGGCCGTCGAACCGGGCGACGACGTCTCATCCCTGCTCACCCGCCAGCCGATGTACGACGTACCGCATCGGTAGAGCCAGCGCATCGCGGCGGTAGCTCTGCTCGGGCGGCGCTGCTCGGGCGGGTCCTGCTCGGGCGGCGCTGCTCGGGCGGCGCTGCTCGGATCGCCCTAGTCGGGCGGCGTGGCCGGACTCTGCAGCGGGAAATGGCAGGCCGCGACGTGCCCTGCCCCGAATGTGCGCAGGGGCGGCTCCTCGCTGGCGCACAGATCCTGCGCGAACGGGCACCGGGTGCGGAACCGGCAGCCTGAAGGCGGCGTGACCGGGCTGGGTAGCTCACCCTTGATCCCCACGCCTCGCCTGGACGTCGCTGCCGCCGGATCCGGAACCGGGATGGCCGCGATGAGCCCAGCGGTGTAGGGATGCGCCGCACGCTGGTAGATCTCATCTGCCGGGCCCATCTCGACGAGCTTGCCCAGGTACATGACGCCAATCGAGTCGGCCATGTACTTGACGACCGCGAGGTCATGGGAGATGACGATGTACGTGAGCCCGTGGTCGGCCTGCAGCCGCTTCATCAGGTTGAGTACCTGCGCCCGGATGGACACGTCAAGCGCGCTGACCGGCTCGTCCGCCACGATGACCTTCGGGCTCAGGGTGAGCGCCCGGGCCAGCCCGATCCGCTGCCGCTGCCCGCCGGAGAACTCGTGTGGATAGCGCTCGACGGCGTTGCGCGGCAGCCCGACCTCGTCGAGCAGTTCGAACACGCGCCGCTGCTGCTGCTGGCGGCTCCCGACATGCTGGATGCTGAGCGGCTCCCGGATGATCGAGCCGACCCGCATTCTCGGGTCCAGCGACGAGTACGGATCCTGGAACATCAGCTGCAGGTCGCGCCGCTGCCTGCGCAGCTCGCCGCCGCTGAGCGCGGAAATGTCCTGCCCGCCCAGCAGCACCGAGCCCGAGTTCGGCCGCTCAAGCGCCACCACGAGCCGTCCGATGGTGGTCTTACCGCAGCCCGACTCGCCCACCAGGCCGAACGTCTCCCCGGCGGTCACCGTGAACGAGACGTTGGACACCGCGTGCACACTGCCGACCTTGCGCTGCAAGATCGCCCCTGACGTGACCGGGAACTCCTTGACCAGGTCGCGTACCTCAAGCAGCGGCGTCCCGGGTAGTGCCGCGCCGGGTAGTGCCGCCGTGTCCTCGCGGCCCGCTCCGGACTGCGGGCGGGCTGCTGCCTGACCCCGGGCGGCCGGGTCATCCGCCGCCCCGGCGCCGGCCGGGCCGTCGACCGGGTGCCAGCAGGAGAACAGGTGCTCCGCGCTCTCGCCGGTGAGCGGTGGCTCGCGGGTGCGGCACTTGTCGGTGGCCCGGCCGCATCTCGGTGCGAACCGGCAGCCATCTGGCGGGTGCGACAGGTCCGGCGGAAGCCCGCCGATGGTGAGCAGCTGCTGGTTGCCCTGATGAGTCAGCCGCGGGATGGATGCGAGCAGCGCATGCGTATACGGATGACGCATGTGCCGGAACAGGTTCCCGGTCTCGGTGGCCTCGACCATCCGGCCGGCGTACATCACCTGGACCCGGTCCGCGTGCCCGGCTATTACGCCCATGTCGTGCGTGATCAGCAACATCGCCATGCCGAGGCGGTCGGAGAGGTCATGCAGCAAGGCGAGGATCTGGGCCTGGATGGTGACATCCAGAGCGGTCGTCGGCTCGTCGGCGATCAGCAGCTTAGGCTCGCAGCTCAGGGCCATCGCGATCATCACGCGCTGGCGCAGCCCGCCGGAGAGCTGGTGCGGGTAGTCGCCGAGCCGTTCGGCGGGCCGGGGCAGGCCGACCAGCCCGAGCATCTCGGCCGCCACGCTCATGGCCGCCGCCTTGCTCGCGCCCCTGTGCAGCCGGACCGGCTCGGCTACCTGGTAGCCAATCGTCTTCGTGGGGTCCAGCGAGGTGAGCGGGTCCTGGAAGATCATGGCGACGTCGTTGCCGCGGATGGCGCGCAGTTCCTGGTCGCTCAGGCCGACCAGTTCCCGGCCGTCCAGCTTGATCGAGCCGCCGACGATCGCCCCGCCGCGTGGCAGCAGCCCCATGATGGACAAGCCCGTCATCGACTTCCCGCACCCAGACTCACCCACGAGCCCGAGGGTTTCTCCCGGCCCGATGGTGAGGTCGACGTTCCCGACCGCCTGGACAACCGACTTGGTCAGCTGGATATGCGTCGAGAGGCCGGTTATCTCCAGTGTGGGTGCCATCGTCAGCTACTCCTGGCTCGGTGGCAGGTATCGGGCGCGGGCATCATGCGCGGTCTCATCGGCGCCGGAGCCGCACGTCGAGCGCGTCCCGGAGGGCGTCCCCGAGCAGGTTGCAGGCCATCACGACCAGGATGATGCTGACTCCGACCGGGTAGACCAGCCACCAGTACCCGTCCTGCAGGTAGGTCACCCCGTTGTTGAGCATGTCGCCCCAGTCGAAGGTGGGGTACTGCAGGCCGAAGCCGAGGAAACCCAGGGTGGCGACGGCCAGGATCGCGTCGGCCACGCTGAACGTCGCGGTCACAATGATCACGCCGAGCGAGTTGGGCAGCAGGTGCCGGTTGATCAGCCGGATCCGGCCGGATCCCGCCGCGCGGGCCGCGGAGACGAAATCCCGCACCCGCAGCGTGAGGACCTCGCCACGGACCAGCCGGGCCGGGACCTGCCAGGTGAACACCCCGATGATCAGGCTGAGCCCGAGCACCGACGCGCCGTACTTGACCGCGACGATCAGCACGATGAACAGGAACGGGATCGAGAGCAGGACATCCACGATGCGCATCAGGAACCCGTCGATCAGCCCCCCGGCCAGCCCGGACACCGCTCCCCAGAGCGCGCCGATGACGATCCCGATGAGCGCCGACAGGAAGCCGATCTCCAGCGCGGCCCGCCCGCCGACCATCAGTTCTTTAAGCTCATCGAATCCGAGGTTGTCGGTGCCGAGCGGATGACCGGCGCCCGGCGGCAGGTTGGTGGAGGTGAGGTTGGACGTCAGCCCGCCGTGGTAAACCAGCGGCCCAAGGTAGGAGAACAGCACAAAGAAGATCAGCGCGCCGAGCCCGAGGACGGCCAGCTTGTTCTCGGCGAATTCCCGGGCCGCCAGCCGCCAGCCGCTCTGCACCGGGCCGACCGCGCCGCCCTCGGGCGCGGGGGTCAGGTCCGGTGGCGGCGGAATCTGCGGGGCGAGGTTGGTCACCGGATCTTCTCCTGGGTGGCGCGGGCGGTCACGTGAGCCGGATCCGCGGGTCGGCGACCGTCAGGGCGATGTCGGCGGCCAGGTTCCCGGCGATGGTCAGGGCCGCGCCGACCAGCGTGTAGGCGAGCAGGATCGGGTAGTCGGCGGTGCCCAGGCTGTCGTAGAACAGCAGCCCGAGACCGGGGAAGTTGAACACCGCCTCGGCGATCAGGTTGCCGCCCAGCAGCGCCGGGATCGACAGCCCGATCAGGGTGATCATCGGCAGGAAGGCGTTGCGGACCAGGTGCCGCAGCAGGACCAGGCGCTCCGGCAGGCCCTTGGCCCGGGCCGCCTTGATGTAATCCTGGGCGAGCGTGTCGATCGCCGCCGACCGCATGTACCGGGAGTACCCGGCCAGGTTCAGCAGGGTCAGGCAGACGATCGGCAAGGTCATCGCGCGCCAGTTCAGGATGATCGACGTCATGGAGGTGGTCTGCGGGCCCTCGTAGCTGAACACCGGGATCGAGATGGCCAGCAGCTGGATCGCGATCAGGTAGAGGAAGAAGTCCGGCATCGCGTAGGTCACGAAGGCGCCGACCGTCACCGCGCCGTCGCCTACCGTGTTCCGCCGGACCGCCTGGTAGATGCCGAGCGGGATGGCGATCACGACCGAGAGGAACAGCGTGACGCCGGACAGGTAGGCACTGCGCTCCCAGCGCTCATGGAACAGCGCGGACACGCTCTGGTTCAGCTTGTAGGAGTAACCGAGATTGCCGTGCAGCAACTGGTTTATGTAGTGCAGGTACTGCGTGAACCACGGCTCATCGAAGCCGTGCTGCTGGTTCCACTGGGCTATGGAGTGCTTGTTGGCATGCGGGCCGAGCACGTCGATGGCCGGGGTGGGGTAGATCACGTGCAGCATCAGGAAGATGAAGACCGACACGCCGAGCAGCACCAGGAACGCCGTAACCGTCCGGCGGATCAGGTAAGCCGTCACATCCCATGCCTCTGCTCAGGTCACGCACCTCGTTTCCGCGCGGGTTACTTCGTCTTGTACATCAGCTCAGTGTTCAACTGGTACTGGGTCATAGCCTCGATCGCGGCCGGCTGACCGGAGACGTCGTCCTTCCATACGATGATGTAGTCCGGGTTGGGCTGGAACAGGCTGGGCTGCTGCGCGGTGATGTAGGCCGCCTCAGCCTTTACCGCGGCCGGGTTGCCGCCGGTGACCGACGCGTTGATCAGCTGGTTCACCTTCGGGTCATTCCAGAACCCGCCGTTGTACGAGCCGCCCGTGCTGAAGATCCCGAACGTGGTCGGGTAGGTGGTGTTGGTGAAGCCGCCGTAGTCGGCCATCGCCCAGTCGTTGATGGTCTTGGGTGATCCCGGGTCATCGGCGATATCGATGACGTGATTGAAGGTGTCGCTCTTCAGCACGATGTTGATGCCGACCTTCTTGGCCTGCGATGCCCAGTCAGTCAATTGCTCACCGGTAATGGTGGGCTGGCTGGTGTAGAGCACGTTGAAGGTGAGCTTCGTCCCGGCCGGGATCCCGGCGCCGCACTGGCCGGCGCCGGTGCCCGGCTTCGCGCAGGTGGACGTGCCGCCCGGCACCACCTTCCAGCCGTGTGACTTCAGCAGGCTGCCCGCCGCGCTGACGCTGAACGGGAACGGGTTCTTCAGCGCGTTCGCCGGCGTGTACGGCGTCTTCGGCGCCGCCGGGATCGGTCCGTACGCCAGACCGCCCGCCCCGTGGAAGAACGCCTTGATGTAGCCCTCTTCGTCCTCCAGGTGGGCGAGCGCCTGCCGGACGTAGAGCTGGTTGATGATGTTGTTGAAATCACCGGTCTTGTCGGCGAAGTTGTAGTTCACATAGGTGAAGCCCCAGTCGGGATAGCCGAAGACGTGGTACCCGGCCTTCTTCACGGCGTTTAGCTGCGGCACGTCGGTCTGCGGCATGTACCCGATGTCGATGCTGTGTGACAGCACCGCGTTGAACTCCGCGGTGTCGGAGGTGTACGGGATCGCCTGCAGGGTCGGCACCTTGGCCGAGGTCGGCCCGCCATACGCCGGGTTCGGCACCATGGTGAATCCGCCGGTGGTGTTGTTGAACGCCGTGAGCTTGTATGGCCCGTCCACCACCTGCCACAGCGGGTTGGTGGCATAGGTGCTGGTCGAGCCGGACGCCTTGGCCAGGTAGTCGTAGATCTTCTTCGCGTTGGCCGGGTTGGTGAAGTCCAGGATCGGGCCGTTCGTCGAGTCCCTGGCCCAGGCATGCACTGGCATCGGCTGGATCAGCTGAAGCTCGTCCGCGGTCATCCACAGCGGGTTGACCTTCTTGTTCAGGTTCAGCACCAGAGTCGAGGCATTCGGCGTGCTGGCCCCGATGACCTGGTCGGGCAGCCCGACATTCGGGGTGTACTGCGACCAGTTGGCCCCGCTCTCCTTGACGGCCGCCCGCACCTCGTCGAGGAAGAACAGCACGTCCTTGGAGGTCACCGGCTGGCCATCGGACCACTTGTAGTTCGGCTTCAGCCGGATCGTGATGGTCTTGCCGCCGTTGGAGTAGGTCGGCTGGTAGGCCATGCTCATCGACGGCATCTCGGTCGGGCTGACCCCGTTGGTGTACCAGTACAGCGGCCGCCACATCTCGTACTCGAAATCGAGGGAGGTCGTCACCGTGGCGTCCGCACCGGGCAGCACCGGGAAGATCCAGGTCGGCGCGGTCCCAGGTGCCTCGGCCCAGGTAATCGTGCCCGCGTGTGGCGTGCCGCTGGCCGCCGGCACTGAGCCGAACGCGCCGGACTGAGAGGTAACCGATCCGCCGGAGCTGCCCTTGGCCGAGCAGGCGGCCAGGCCCAGGACTCCGGCTACGGCGCAGGCCGCCAGCTTCATGGCCCGACGCGAGGTGGTCATCGGCCTGCCTCCCCGGCGTGCCGCCCGTCGGTCATCCCGCGTGCCGGGCACCAGTGTTCGTGCCTGGCTGTGTTCGGTCGGATCATCGCTAGCCGCCTCCCGCGTCGTGACCAACTTCATGCAGCGGACCCACCGCGTGGCGTATGCCCAGGCTGGCGGTCTGGCGCGAGCATATGGATACCGACATAGCGATCTTGTCGCAAATATTGTCACAAGTTGTTATCAATGTGCGGGCCGATGAGGAGGCAGCGGCCCGGGAGGGCGGCCCGACCTGCAGGTCAGGCTCCATAGCCGTCCAATAAAACCACTTGACGACCGGTGCCCGCCCTCGGCCAAGCGGCGCGGGTGACGCCGCCGGGTGGGCGGTTCAGACAGCGCGCAGCAGACGCTGCGGATCGGCCACCGGGATCTCGCGCGCCGTGACGATGGCTGACCTGATGCTGTCGCCTACCGCCAGCGCCACGGGCGGCGGGAAAGCATTGCCGATCTGGCGGTAGGCCGCCGTTTTGCGCCCCCAGAATCGCCAGCCGGGCGGGAAGCCCTGGATGGCGGCCGCCATGGGCAGCGTCAGCCTCGGCCGGTGATGGATGGAATCGGTCGCCCTGGGCGGCGCGTCAGCCAGGCCCTTACCGTCCACCTGCAGCTTGAGCCATGCCTCCCGGGCCCGAGTCGGGCCGAGATCGGGACCGCCGTGCTTGCGCGAACCGCCGACCAGCGTCGGGCCGATGCCGTTGGCCTTCCTGGCCCAGGCCGCAGCGCCGGGCCAGCCGTCTGCCGCCATCATGTCGTGCAGGGTCTCGCCGACGGTTGGCGGCGTCTTGATGGGTCGCGGCCACTCGAAGTTCTCGTAGGCCGCTGGCTTCATGGCGACCAGGATGAAGCGCGGGCGCAGCTGCGGCACGCCGAACTCGCTGGCGTTCAGCACCTGCCAGTCGGTCTGGTAACCGAGGTCATGCAGCCGGCCGAGCACCTGTTCGCGGTAACCGGCGAAGCGGGCGGTGGACAGGCCGCGGACGTTCTCCAGCATGACCGCGGCCGGCGCACACTCCTCGACGAGGCGGAGTGCCTGGGGAAACAGGTCACGCTCGTCGTCAGCGCCGAGTTGCTTTCCAGCAATCGAGAACGGCGGGCACGGAACGCCGCCGGCCAGCAAGTCCACGCCGTGGAAGTCGGCCCCGGCGAAGCGGTGCACATCGAGCTCAGCGACGTTCCACCCGGGCCGGTTCTGGCGCAGCGTCTCGCAGGCGTCCGGGTCCAGTTCCACCGCGGCCACATGTGAGAAGCCGGCCTGCTCCAGGCCGAGTGACTGGCCACCGGCGCCAGCGCAGATTTCCAGGCAGGTCAGCTCAGGCACGGGGCGTCCTCACGGTCCCGCACTCTACCGGCGCTCATGATCAACCGCACGAACTGCTCGCACAAGCGTTCGACGTGTTGCGGCCGGCCGCGCCCGGCGGCCGGTTCATCGTGGTGTGCGGCTGTCATGGTGTGCGCCAGGTTGTGCCGCGAGTACCGGGCGTCCGGCCTGGTGGCGCGGGGCGTCGGGGTGATGGACACTGGTGGTGTGCCGCTGCTGGAACGGGAATCGCACCTGGCCCTGCTGGCCGGGTATGCGCGGGAGGCCCGGCGGGGTGACGGGCGGCTGGTCCTGGTCGCGGGGGAGGCAGGCGTCGGCAAGTCGGCCCTGGTGGAGGAATTGCAGCGGGAAGTGCCAGATGCCCGGTGGTCGTGGGGGGCATGTGACGGGTTGTTCACTCCGCGCCCGCTGGGGCCGTTGTTCGATCTCGCGGATCAGCTCGGCGGGGAGTTGCTAGCGGCGTGCCGCGCGGGTGCTGCGCGGGAGGTGCTGTTCGGCGCCGTGCTGCGGCAGGTCAGTGAGCCGGATGTGCTCGATGTGGTGGTGGTGGAGGACATCCACTGGGCTGACGAGGCGACTGTTGACCTGCTGCGGTTCCTGGGCCGGCGGATCCGGGACGCGCCGGTGCTGCTGATCGCCACCTACCGGGATGACGGCCTGGCGGCGGGTGACCGGCTGCGGGTCGCCCTGGGGGATCTCGCCACGCAGCGGCCGGCCCGGCGGGTGGGGCTGCAGCCGCTGTCCGCGGACGCGGTGGCGGTGCTGGCCGGTGACAGCGGGCTGGAGGCCGTGGCGTTGTACCAGCTGACCGGCGGTAACCCGTTTTACGTGACCGAGGTGGTGGCGGCCGGCGTGGCTGAGGTCCCGGCCTCGGCGCGGGACGCGGTGCTGGCCCGGGTCGCGCGGCTGACCGGGGAGTCCCGGGATGTGCTGGATGCCGCGGCGCTGACCGGCACGCGGGTCGAAGTGCGGCTGATAGAGCTGGTGACGGGGTGCTCGCCGGCCGCAGTGGATGAGCTTCTGGGCTGCGGGCTGCTGGCCGGGGACGGCGGGTGGCTGAGGTTCCGGCATGAGATCGTCCGGCTGGCGGTGGAGCAGGCGGTCGCGGCGCACCGCCGTGGCGTCATCCATGCCCGGATTCTGGCCGCGCTGCGCGGCCTCGGCTGCGACGACGACGCCCGGCTGGCCTTTCACGCGGAGGCCGCGCAGGACGGCCCGGCGGTCATGGCCTACGCCCCCGCCGCGGCGCGCCGGGCGGCTGAGCTGGGGTCGCACCGCGAGGCGGCCGTGCAGTTCGAGCGGGCGCTGCGGTTCGCGGCCGACGCCGATACGGCCATCGTCGCCGGGCTGTATGACCGGCTCGGATCCGAGGTGTCCCTGCTGGACCGATGGCAGGATGCCGCCAACGCCCGGGAGCGGGCGCTGGAGCTATGGCGGGCAGCGGGCGACCGGCTGCGCGAAGGCGACACGATGCGTCGGCTCTCCCGCACGATGGGGTACCTGTGCCGGGGTGGGGACGCGCTCGCCGCGGCCGAAGCCGCTGTGGTGATCCTCGAACCGCTGGGCCCGAGCAAGGAACTCGCCTGGGCGTATGCCACCCTTGCCACCCAGCGGGTGCTGAATTCGGAGTACCAGGCGGCGACCGACCTGACGCTGCGGGCGCAGGCGATCGCCGAGCCGCTGGGCGTGCCCGAAGTGCTCAGCGACGCCCTCAACACCCAGGGCTGCGCCGCCTTCGCCACGGGCGGGGACGGGATCGGGCCGCTGCGCCGGGCGCTGGACATCGCGGTCTCCGGGCGCTTGCAGGCCCAGGCCGGCCGGGCGTTCGCGAACCTCTACAGCATGCATTGCGGCCAGCGGCGATTCGCCGAAGCCGACGAGTACTTCGTGGACGGCATCGCCTACTGCGACGAGCACGACATCACCACCTACGCGACCTGCCTGAGGGGCGAGCGGACCACCACCCTGGAGAAGACCGGGCGGTGGGATGAGGCGGTGGCGCTGAGTGAGGAGCTGCTGGACCGGGGCGGCGCCTCCCCGGTCAACCGGCTCTGCCCGCTGACCAGGCTCGGCACCATCGGGGCCCGTCGGGGTGAGCCTGGTATCTGGGAACACCTGGACGAGGCCGCGCGGGCCGCCGACGGAACCGGCGAGGCGCAGCAGATCATGCCCGTCCGGCTGGCCCGGGCCGAGGCGCACTGGCTCGCCGGAAAGTCACGCTCCGCCCGGCACGAGGCTGAGCTGGCCGATGATGTGTCCGCCCACGCTGACGAGTGGGAACGTGGCGCGGTGGCGGTCTGGCTGCGGCGCACCGGGTCGGCCCGCGCGCCGCGCGGTGACCTCGCCGAGCCCTACCAGCGGCAGATCGACCGCGACTGGGAGAAGGCCGCGCAGCTGTGGACCGACCTGGGCTGCCCGTATGAGGCCGCGATGGCCCGGCTCGACGCGGCGGATGAGGCCGCGCTGCGCGAGGCCCTGGCCACCTTCACCAGCCTCGGCGCGTCCGCCGCGGCCCGGATCACCCGGCAGAAGATGCGCCAGCTCGGTATCCGGTCGATCCCGGCCGGGCCGCGGGCCGCGACCCGGGCGCACCCGCTGGGGCTGACCCGGCGCGAACGTGAGGTCCTGGGCCTGATCTGCGGCGGGCATACCAACGCCGAGATCGCCGCGCAGCTGTTCATCTCCGCGAAGACCGTCGATCATCACGTTTCCGCCGTGCTGGCCAAACTGGGCGCCCCGACCCGCAACGCCGCCGCGGCCCAAGCCGTCCGGCTCGGCCTGCTCAGCGCGGCAGAAACCTAGGACGCAGCCGCGCCGCGCGTCCGGGCCAGGCCGAGCCTCACCGCGTCGTAACCGGGCGCTCCGCGCCGCGCGTCCGGACGATAAGTGGACGGTTACCGTGACGACCGCGGCGAACGTCCACAAACTGCGGCGCTGTGGTGTCGGCCCAGGCCGGGTTCCAGTTCGTGGACGACAACCGCTGGGCCCATGGCGCAAATCGTCCACGGACTGGCAGCCACGGCGGTACTGCGGTCGGGGCATCCGCCGGATCACGGCCAGGAGCTTTCCAGGCCGTGGATGAGGGCGGTGACGGCCTGGTTCAGTGGGCTGGGCAGGCCGGCTTCCCGGCCCAGCCGGACGATGCCTCCGTTGAGCACGTCGATCTCGGTGCGCCGCCGGGCCAGCACATCCTGCAGCATGCTCGGCTGGTGACCGTGCGCGTGGCTGACGGCCTCGTCGATCAGCGCCATCGGATCAGCGTCCAGGGTGATGCCCAGCGCGTCCGCCACGGCGCATCCCTCAGCGGCCAGCCCGCTGATCAGCTCGCGGGCCTCGGCCGCGCCCCCGAGCTGGCCCATAGTCAGGCCGGTCAGCGCGGCCACCGGGCTGGTCGCCGCGTTGAAGATCAGCTTGGTCCACTGCGCCCCGCGCGAGTCAGCCAGGGCAATCGTGCGCAGGCCGCTGCGGGTCAGCAGATCGGCGAGCAACCGCACCTCGTCCATCCGGGCCGGCTTGGGGCCAAACGGGCCGATCCAGGTGTCTCCCGGAGCGTCCAGTTGCACCACGCCGGGAGCGGGGACGCAGCCGGCCACGATAGTGGTGCCCCTGATCACCCGGGGCACGTGCCGCGCGATGAGTTCCTCGTTGCCCACGCCGTTCTGCACGCTGCACACCGCGGCGTCGGCGAACACACTCGCGGTGGCCGCCATGGCGGACTCGGTGTGCAGCGACTTCGTCGCGACAATGCCGAACTGGCACGGCGGGATCTCGGCGCCGTCCGCGGCTGCCCGGACCCGGGAGACCATCGGGTCGGCCCCGGTGAGCTGGAGCCCGCTGTCGTTGATGGCGCGGACCTGCGCCGCGGCGACGTCGTAGGCCCACACCTCAGCCTCGGCCAGGCGGCCGAGATGCGCCGCGAACAGGCTGCCGATGGCGCCGCACCCGACCACGCAGATCCGCATCGCGCCGCCTATCCGTTGTCGCGCGGTGCAGTGCCTCGCGATCCGCTGGGCTGTGATCCGCTGGGTTGTGATCCGCTGGGTTGTGATCCGCTGGGTTGTGATCCGGTGGGTTGTGATCCGGTGGGCTGGGCGGCCAGGACGGCCGAGGCGATGTCCTCGCAGGCGCTGGGATCCCGGCCAGCGACGCCGAGGCCGGCCACGACCTGACCGCTGTCCTCGATGGGCAGGCCGCCGGCCACCGGCAGGATGGGGAACGGCAGGGCCGCGGCGAGCTGGGATATGACACCGGCGCCCGGATAGAGCGAGCCCAGGTCGCGGCTGCGGCACTGGAAGGTCCCGGCGGCGGCCGCGACGCCCTGCGCCACGGCGACGGCCGAGGTAGGCGCGCCGTGCATCCAGTCCTGCTGGATCGGGTCGCCGCGATGATCGACGATGGCTACCGCGACCTGCACGCCGCGGCGCCGGGCCTCCGCGATGACCTGGTCCGCGAGCCTGACTGCCCAGCGGTGCTCGGGCTGCTGGCTGGCCGGCGGCGCATCCGTCATGCCCAGGCCAGCCGGCTCCCCGTCGGGCCAGTCCCCGAACGCGGCCACCCAGCGGGCGTGATCATCTCCGTGCTGGCCGGCATAAGGCAGCCGGAGTGCGTAGTGGACCACAAGGTCCTCGGGGTTGGCCGCCGCACCGCCGGCGATCATCTGCATCGGGTCAGTGCCGGCCGGGTAGAACGGGCTGACGGCGGCGCCCGACGCCGCGATCCCGCCGATCACCTCGTCGGCCGAGCCCATCTGGACGGCCGAGCCCATCTGGACGGCCGAGCGCACCTGGACGGCCGAGCCCATCTGGACGGCCGAGCGCACCTGGACGGCCGAGCCCATCTGGACGGCCGAGCCCATCTGGACGGCCGAGCGGATCGGCATGCCGCCCGCGCCGGGGAAGTCCGCCTCCGGTGAGCACGCGACGAAACCCTGTGCCACCGGCGCGGCGATCGTGGTCATCCGCCGCAGGTGCTCGGCGCTCGGCACCTGCTGCGTGGCCGCGATCCAGGCCTTGGACCTGGCCCGGGCCATGCCGCCGGCGCCGGAGGCGTCCATCCGGGACGCGGAGACGAGCACGCCACTGCCGCCCGCCACGGCGACCGATCCGCGCAGGCCGAGGTGCTCGGCCTTGTCGATGGCCCGCTCGATCAGTGCCCTGGCCTGCTCCAGGGAGATGTCCGGCGTGCGCACTCAGCCACCGACCATGCTGTGGCCGCTCCCTGGGGAGCCGGGACTGGCGTGCGCGGGACTGGCGTGCGCGGGGCTGGCGTGGGCGGGGCTGGCGTGGGCGGGGCTGGCGTGCGCGGGCCTGGCGTGGGCGGCCATCTCAGGCGCCGACCATGTTGAAGCCGCCGTCGGCGACCATGTACACGCCGGTCATGTGCGACGCGTCGGCGGTCGCCAGGAACAGGGCGGTGCCGGCCACCTCGGCTGGCTTCGGGATGCGGCCCAGCGGGGTCAGCGAACGCAGTGTCTCCGCCCGCCCGCTCTTCCAGTCCTTGCGGTTCAGCGTGGACTGGGTCTCGATGAAGCCCGGGGCGAACGTGTTGACCCGGACGGTCGGCGCGAAGGCCGCGGCATACGACTTGGTGATGCCGAGAATCCCGTACTTCGCCGCGGCGTACTGCGGGGCCCGGGCGCTGCCCCTGACGATGACCGTTGAGCCGATGTTGATGATGCATCCGCCGCCCGCGTCGACCATGCGGGAACCGAATTCCTGCGTGCACAGCAGGGTGCCCTTGATGTCGACGGCGAGCACGTGGTCGATTGACTCCTCGGTGATGTCACGCCATGACATCTGGTCGCGGGCCACGTCACCGACGTTGTTGACGGCGACGTCGAGGCGTCCGAAGGCCGAGAAGGCGGCGTCGGCGAGCGCCCGGATCTCGTCCCAGCTGGTGATGTCCGCCTGGACCAGCGCGGCCTGGCTGCCGGCCTGCTCGATCCGCTTGGCGGTCTGCCCCGCGCCCGCCCGCGAGCGGTTGTAGTGCACCACCACCCGCGCGCCCTCCTGCGCCGCCCGTACCGCTATCTCGGCCCCGAATCCCGTGCCGGCCCCGGTGACGAGGACTGTCTGCCCGGTGAACCGGCGCGGGAATCTGGCCTGAGCGTCCGTCTGATCGGTGTTGGTCTGATCGGTGTTGGTCTGACCTGGCATGCGCGGGCTCCAAGAAAGCAGGGAGAGGCTAGCGGTCGGTCAGACCACTAGATGAGGATTCTTCCGCCGTCCACGTACAGGATGTGGCCGGTGATGAAGGCGGCACGGTCGGAGGCCAGGAAGGAGACCGCGTCGGCGACCTCCGTCGAGGTGCCGAGCCGGCCGGCCGGGACCAGGCTGACCAGGTCTTCGCGGATGCTGGGCTTGGCCAGGTAGTCCCTGGTCAGGTCGGTCTCGATGTAGCCGGGTGCGACCGCGTTCACGGTGACGCCGCGCGGCGCCCACTCCCGGGCCATGACCCTGACCAACTGGTTGAGGCCGCCTTTGGTCGCCGCGTAGGGCGCGTGGTGGGCGTGCGCGAGCAGGCCGGACACCGAGGACAGGAAGATCATGCGGCCATACCCGGCGGCGCACATCTCCCGCCCGACGGCCTGGCCGGTCCAGTACGCGGTGGACAGGTTCAGGTTCACCAGGTCCGACCACGCGTCGTCATCGAGGTCCAGGATGGGCAGCCGGTTGTTCCGGCCGACCGCGTGCAGGAATACCTGGATCGACCCCAGCCGTCCCGCGGCCTCCTTGATGACGCGCCGGCACGCCTCCGGGTCGGTCAGGTCGGCGGCGGCCACCTCCAGGTGTCCACCGCGCTCGCGGACCTGCCGCTCGATGTCGGTGAGCCGCGCCTGATCCACGTCGACCGCGAGGACCCGGGCGCCCAGATCGGCGAATGCGAACGCGCATGCCCCGCCCAGGCCTCCTGCTCCGGCCACGAGAACCGTACGGTCACGCATTCCCAGCCAGTCATTCACGCTCGGTCGCTCCACTACCTGACTATCTGCGGATTTCCGTTATGGTACTTTCGAGCTGTGAAAGTCAATTTTACTACGT